>Ga0214543_1002412_pt1 | contig 36652 bp, 42 predicted proteins | sample CNSS2metaG_FD_160094 | JGI IMG/M metagenome (GOLD analysis project Ga0214543, IMG submission 160094) | Root nodule microbial communities from cowpea collected in UCLA plant growth center, Los Angeles, California, USA - CNSS2 | ecosystem: Host-associated > Plants > Roots > Nodule | place: USA... | reverse complement strand
ATCGTAGTGGCGGTGAGGACGCCACCGCGTTCGCTGCCGAGCGTCAGGAGCGCCGAGAGCGAAGATCCGTCGATGGACCGACCGTTTGCCAAAAAACGGTTGCCGATGATTCCATGGGCCGAGCTATGTCCGCCCGTGGCCAGCGCGGCCGATGAAACCCGCGTCTCACTGGGAAACGATGAGGTATGGCGGGCAAGTCGAAGGCCGATTTTGGACAGCTCGGCGAGATTCGGCGTGACTGCTTCGTCTAGCTGGTCAGGACGAAGGCCATCGAGCACGACAATTACAAATTTCATTTGGCCACCTTCCAGCTCGGATTCCGGAGCCTCAACCTACGGGAGTAGCAGCCTGCTTGTCCAGAGCTACCTAGGCACCTAGGTTTGTCATGATGGTGTCACATGGTGTGAATTATATCTCGCAGTACTCGAACGGCCCCCGCAGAAAAACATTGTGCGGGTCCGCCTGGCCCAAGCGTGAGCACGTGGTTCAGAAGCTCCGCAATCTTAGTTGATGCAGCAAGAGGATGTGCAATGAATACCTGTAACCGACGCGAGATTCTCAGATTTGTCGGCGGGCTGTGCTTGCTTCCATCGACCTCTGTCTTCGCCCAAGGCGCTGGCCGAACGGCACTGCGGATTGCAATGCAGGATCTCCGCGTCGAGCTCGATCCGCTCCATCCCCGTGCTACGGCGCTCGTGAGCTTCCGGGTACTCGAGAGTATTTACGACAAGCTCTTTGCAATCGACTATCAGCAGAACGGGCAGATTCGGCCGATGTTGGCTGAAAGCATCGAAGCCCTCGACAGCACCACATATCGCGTGTCTCTGCGAAAAGACGTTCGATTCCACGATGGCGAAGAGCTAACGGCAGAGGACGTCGCATTTACTTTTGGTGCAGAGCGTATGCTGGCAAAGGACAGTCCGGGTTTTGGCGTTGGCCAGATCAGCTTTCCATCGATGAGCGCGGTGCGGGCAACCGGTCGACATATTGTCGAGTTTAGCACCAAGGCGCCCGATCCTGTTTTTGTCAAACGCCTGACCTCCTATGGAGCCGGCATCGTCTCGAAATCGGCCTATCTGAAGGCGGCGACGTTTGATCAATGGGCCAGAGCTCCCATAGCGGCGGGGCCCTACCGGGTCGTTGAGGCCGTCGAAAACCGCTACATACGCCTTGAGGCGCACGAAGGGTACTGGGGTGGAAAACCGCCGCTGAAGGGGATCGAGTTTCGAATGGTGCGGGAGCCGGCGGCACGCGTCGCCGGCCTTCGCGCCGGCGACTTCGATATCGTCACAACCATAGCGCCGGATCAGTTCGATATCCTCGCGGCTGACAACCGTTTGGACGTGGTTGGAGGTGACACGATGTCCTTCCGCACGTTGGTCTATGATTCGGCCACGAACGATGTGCTGCGGGATCCGCGCATACGGCGCGCCATGAATCTTGCGATCGATAGGCAGACCATTGTCGATAGCATTTGGCGCAAGCGCATAAGTGTGCCGCCCTCCCATCAACATCCTGCTTACGGCGTTCTCTACAATCCTGACCGGCCAATCCCCCGGTACAATCCGGCAGAGGCGAAGCGACTTCTTGCCGAAGCCGGTTATAACGGGGCCGCAATTCCTTTCAAAACGGTCGGCAACTATTACACCGCTGAGCTTATCGAAACGCAAGCCATCGCAGCAATGTGGAGGGCTGCCGGCCTGAACGTCGACATCCAAATGAAAGAGAACTGGTCCCAGGTGGAAGACCGTCTGGGCCGCGGTGTGAACAACTCATCCGATGGAACATACTATCCCGACCCCACCGCCTCGTTCGTCTCGCGCTGGGGGTCTCAAAGCAATTTTCAGAGGGGTGGGTATTGGCGCAACGACAGATTCAACGTACTGGAGACGACCTTGCTGAGGGCTCAGGACGCGATCGAAAGACGAGCCGCCTATCAAGAGATGCTCGACATATTCGACGAGACTGATCCACCAGGAACGGTGCTACATTCGCTTGGCGAGTTCTTCGGAAAGCGCGCCAACATCAAGTGGACACCGACCCCGACGGGTTTGATGGATTTTCGACCAGGCGCAATCAACGTCTAGCCGAGAACGCCTTGGGCCAGACGCAGAAGAATACTGTCTGCTCGGAAGGTGGAATCATGGACCAAACCACTTCGCATGCACTTGAAGCGTCTTATGTCCAAACCTTTGAGCACGGGAATGCCGGGCGCCCAGCCATTGCGGCTGGGAGCCCGCCGCTCCTGAGCATTGATGGATTGACTGTTGTTCTTGCAGACCGGCCCGAGACGCGCCTCCTGGATGCCGTTCGGTTCGAGGTGCGGAAAGGTGAGTTTTTCGCGCTTGTCGGCGAAAGCGGCAGCGGAAAAAGCGTCCTGTGTTCGACCATCATGGGAGTAGCAACTTCCGAGCTGAGATGTCTCGGCGACATTCACATCGAAGGCCGGCCTCTTACGGATGTCGATAGGCGCCTACGCGCGATGATCTACCAACAGCCAAGTCTATATCTTAACCCCGTCCGGAGCATTGGATTCCAAATTCGCGAGACTGTCCAGATGATTGGCGGCTTGAGCAAGCGAGAGGCGAGCGAAAGGGCTGCAGATCTGCTCTGTGATGTGGGGATCGATGACCCCAGAGAGACGATGAGAAAATATCCGCACGAGATGTCTGGCGGAATGAATCAGCGCGTCATGATTGCAATGGCGCTCGCGATGAAGCCCAAGCTTCTCATTGCAGACGAGCCGACCTCGGCTCTCGACGTAACCACGCAAAAGCAGATCCTTGACTTGCTTGAACGGCTCCGCTCAGACATGGCAATCCTCTTTGTGACCCATGACCTGGGCGTTGCCCTGCAGCGGTCGGATCGCATTGGCGTTCTCTACGCTGGCCAGTTGGTCGAAATCGGGTGCGCCGATCTTGTCGCTCGAACACCCCTGCACCCCTATACGCGCGCGCTATTCTCCGCCGTCCCCCCGCTTTCAGCGCAGCCCCGGCGTCTGCACAGCCCTGCAGGTAGCCTCCCTGACCCTACTCAGCGACAGGCCGGCTGCAATTTCGCATCTCGGTGCTCCGGAACGATGGACATTTGCCGGCACACAAGGCCCGCCTTGCAGGGCATTCCACAACAAGTGGTGGCATGCCACAACTTGGAGGCATGAATGACGTTGCCAATCGGGCCTCCTCGCGTTCGTACACCGCGCGCGTCCTCCGAGCCCATTCTCGAGCTGCGCAATATCGACTTTTGCTACCCGGCTGCTCGCCGCTCCGCTGCGGAGGTCCTAGGCGGCTCAAGGCTGAACAAGATCAACATGAGCATCCGTCGCGGGAAAGCCCATGGGCTGATCGGGGAGTCCGGCAGCGGCAAAAGCACAATTGCGAAGCTTCTGCTTGGCCTGACAGCGCCACAAGCGGGCCAGATCTTTTTCGATGGCGAGCTGCTAACGCGGGCTCGATTGGCTGCGTTCCGCCTGCGTGTCCAACCTGTCTTTCAGAACCCTATCGACGCACTGAACCCAGCCACCCCGATCGGGAAACAAATTATCGCGCCCCTGCTTGTGAACTTCAAAATGAAGTCTTCAGGTTGTCAGGCTCGGCTCGCTGCAGCAATTTCCGCCGTTGGCCTATCGGGCGAGATCCTTGGCAAATTGCCACATCAGATAAGCGGCGGACAGGCGCAGCGGGTCAATATAGCGCGGGCGCTTATTCTCGATCCCGAGGTTCTGATCTGTGACGAGCCCGTCTCCGCACTCGACATGACCGTTCAAGCTCAGATCCTGAACCTTCTGTCGGATCTGCGTGAGAGCCGGGGCCTTTCCCTCTTATTCATCAGCCATGATATCAGATCGGTCGCCTATCTCTGCTCAGAGATCGCCGTCCTAAAGCGCGGAACCATCGTTGAGAGCGGCTCGCGCGATCAGGTACTGCTCGACCCGAAGACGGATTACATGAAGTCCCTGCTGAGGGCGGTGCCCAATTCTGAACTCGGCGTTGAAATGGCATTACCTTCAAAGCCATGTTCGCAGCCAATAGGGCGTCGGCACTTGCCGGCGGAGAGGTGAGAGCCGCATGAGGCGAAAAGCCCAGAAGGTATTTGCGAGCAAAATTGGCCGCGCATTGGTCACGCTTGTTTTGATGGTAACAAGCGTATTCATTCTTATGCGCTGCGCGGGCGATCCCGTAACCGTCTTACTCGGGCCGGATGCGACCGCGGACATGCGCGCCGCATACTCGGGCGAATTAGGGCTCGACCGCCCGATCCTGGTACAATACCTGGCCTATCTCCATAACGTCGTCCGAGGCAGCTTAGGCGTTTCTTACGTCTACCGACAGGATGCACTCGGTGTCGTTCTCAGCCATCTTCCGTTGACGCTGATGCTCACCTGCTCTGCTCTTACCTTCGCGGCGGTCACGGGCATTGCGGGAGGAATAGCTGCCGCGGTGTTTCCATCGAGCTTCATAGGCCGTGCGTGCACGATCGCGAGCCTGGTCGGATTGTGCGTTCCCAGCTTCTTTCTAGCAATCGTCCTGATGCTGATGTTCTCAATTCAGCTCAATTGGTTGCCGACCGGCGGCGCTGACAGCTGGCGCAGCTTGGGTTTGCCGGCAGTAACCATGGGGGCCGCAAGCTCGGCCGTGCTTGCCCGCTACACGCGCGTGGCCGTCCGTGAATCGCTGGATAGCCGGTATGTGTTGGCTGCGTTTGCGCGCGGCATTCCGTTCTCGCGGATATTGATCCACCACGTACTGCCTAATGCGGCGGTGCCAATCCTGACCATACTTGGCCTGCTCATCGGCGGAGCGGTAACTGGTTCGACGGTCGTCGAGACGGTCTTCTCATGGCCCGGCATCGGAAATCTCTTCGTCACATCCGTCGGAAACAGAGATATTCCAGTGGTGCAAGCAATTGTCCTGCTTGCTGGCACTGCGATGATCATGACCAACCTGGCCGTTGATCTCGGTTACACCTGGGTTGATCCGCGGTCGAACTCCTCGGAGACATAGATGAGTACCGTCTGGACGCGTGATTGGACTTGGCACCTCTTTCGTTCGCCGAAAGCCGGACGCGATCCGCGTAGGCCACTCAAGCTGGGACTCTATGGTGCCTCCATATGGATTATCGGATGTCTGTTGATTGCCGCACTGGCCCAGGTGATTTCCCCCTATCATCCAGCACAGATCTCGTTGGATGCACGGCTTTCGCCACCACTGCTCTTCGGCGGCACGCTGGAACATTTGTTGGGCACCGACGAGCTCGGCCGGGATGTGCTCGCTCGCTTGATATATTCGATCCAGATCAGCATGCTCGTTGCGGCTGGCGGGACCTTCATCAGTACGCTGCTCGGCGTTTCATTGGGCTTTCTCGCTGCCGAGCTTGGCGGACTGATCGACGAAGGGGTGATGGCGCTTGTCGATATGCAGGCTGCTGTGCCGTTCATGATGACCGCACTCCTTGTCATAACAATATTTGGCAATTCCCTGGCGCTTTTTGTGTGCCTTGTAGGCTTGCACGGTTGGGAGCGCCACGCCCGCATCGCGAGAGGACTGGCTTTGACGGCCCGCAATCGGCTCCATGTAACGGCGGCGCGGACCTACAATGCTTCGCGGGTCCATATCTACGCAAGGCATATTCTTCCTGCCTGCGCACCTACCATCGTGGTCGGCATGACCCTTGGGCTCACCGAGACGGTTCTCCTGGAAAGCACCCTGAGCTTTCTGGGACTGGGGATACAACCGCCGATGTCCAGCCTGGGTAATATGGTGGGATTCGGCAGAGACTATTTGATGACCGCATGGTGGATCGCGCTCGCGCCGGGCCTCGTCATCGCAGCGACAGCGATCGCACTGATGACAATCAGCGAGTCGCTGCGCCAGATGAGACCTCGCTAAGCTTCTTTCAGATCCATCTGAGGTGCCGTCATGTCGCGTCCGAACTTCGAAAGCTCAACAAATCAAATGGTCAGGAACGTTCCTCTGTATCGGCAAAAGAGAAAGTTCACTTGTGGACCATCTTCCCTGATGATGGTCATGTCCGCGCTGGACCAGCGATATCAGCCGAATGAAACAGCTGAGCTCGAGATCTGGCGAGAGGCAACCACCATTCACGGCGGCTGCGGCCCGGTTGGTCTGGCATTAGCTCTCAAACGCCGGGGCTTCGCAACCCTCGTAGTCGTGAGCCATGATGGGCTCTTTCTTCAGTCTCGCGCTTCACAAGGCGGCGAGGTGGAGGTGATGCAGATTCTCCAGGAGCGAGATCTCGCCGAAGCATGCCAGCGCGGCATCCCTGTTCATATTGGCACTTACAGCCCCGACGACCTCTCGAAATGGATGACGGTGGGGTGGTATCCCATCGTGATGGTCAGCATCGAGTTCGAAGGTAAAACCATCACTCATTGGGTGGTGGTGACGGGGGCCGACCTCGATTGCGTGTTCTTCAATGATCCTCTCAAAGATCCCGCCGAGGCAGATGCTGCCACCCGCGTCGACCACGAGAGCTTTGCCAGCATGACGGAGTTCGGTCCCGACCGGGAAAGGGCGGTCATTCTTGCTGGACTTCCAAAAATGGCGAATGTCGCGCTTCGGCTGCCCAGGATTCATGCCAGCCCTCAACTTCGGCCTGGCACGCCGAGCGCTTCTGGTCCCGAACGCTGATGTATGTTTGGTAGCCGGTAAAAGCCCAACATAGCCACCATCAGCTGATTCGAATGGTGCCATCGGTCGCCAGCGCCGGTATATGGAGCGTCCGACACAACCAGCCATCAGGATGGCTGCCCTGCATCCCTACAGCGCGTCAGTCTGACGTGGGTTTTCCGGAGGCACGAACGGTTAGGCCGCAATCATGGTCGACTACCTTCCACTCGTGTCTAAATGCATGAGGTCTAGTTCACCGCAGTCCCAGCTGCCCTCAGAACGTATCATGCGCACTGGATCGCACGATCGCGCGTCCACACATTCTCCATTTCGCCCTCTGGCATCCTCCCGCTCCGTACCGATCTGCTCGACGCTTACTGCTGATGAGTGCGGAATTACGGATTGCCTTCGCCCCACCGCATCCAATCCTACAAAGATCTATGAAGATAGTTCACGAAGGAAGACTTCTAGATTGCAGATCAACCAAAGTTGTTTTCCGAATCTATCGTTGGGCGCTTGAGAGTGGCGTGCATACCATTGTCGGAGAGCGCCAACATCGAGATAATCGGCGATCGCGGGACAGTCTTTGAAGATTAAATCTCGAAACGGCGCCGAGCTCTGGTCTGTCGCCCACTTACCTAACGGCAACGGAAACCCGAGCTTCTTTCTCGTGATCACGCTTGCGGGTATTCGATCTCTGTAAAGAGTGCGCAGAGCGGCCTTGGAAACGTCGAGCGTCTCGCTAAATCTCTGAATCGAAGTGAAGGCCGCCTGAAACGGGGCGAAGGCATGCTTCCAACGCAGATGTTCGGAAGGCGGCATGCGCAGAGCCAACGCAACGATACGATGGTCTGTGAAGGGCACGCGAGACTCCACCCCGGCCGCCATTGTGGTGTTGTCGACCATTTCCAGCAGCGCCGGCAGATGATGCCGTACAAAGAATTGCCTGATGCGCTCGACCGGAGTGGCGCCGCCTGAATGGTAGGCGTTATTCATCCAATCGATCAGGTCCGCATCGTGAACAATGTCCTTTCTCCATGCCGGTGTCCCCAGCTCCAGCTTCTCGGCTTGGGGAAAGTAAGTGTACCGCGCAAGAAAGAGCTCGAATTCGCTCGCCTTGAACTTGGGAAGGCCGATATGACGTCGCGCCGGGCGGCCAATAACGTCAGGCAAAGCGGCTAGCACTGCCTGTCGGCGAAGGTCGAAGGACAATCTGAAGATCCGACTATATCCAAGGAATATCTCGTCAGCCCCCTCGCCGGTCAGGAGAACCTTGTGAGAGTGGCCGACCGCCTGCGCGAGCAAATACATCGCCGCTTCGTTATGCATGCCGACCGGATGACCACGTAATGCGGTAAGGCGCTTAACGACATCCAGGCTCGTTGCCCCGGGCAGCCGAACCAAGACGTGGGCGAGCTTGAGGGATTCAGCGACCTCGACAGCATAGGGGCTTTCATCGTACTCATCATCGCATACGACCCCAGTGAAGCATGTCGGCTTTTGTGCAGATTGCCTTGAAAGCTCGAAGGCCAAGACACTGGAATCGAGCCCTCCGGAAAGCAGCGCGGCGACTGGAGTGTGGGGCAGCAAATGCTCCTCCACGGCGCTGCCGATCAACGTTTCGAGAGAACTGCAATCACTGATATCATCGATGCGCGCAGGATCCCACCAACGCGTATGCTCGTGCGATTGCGCTGTGATCTTCAGCCAGGTGCCAGGTTGCAGCTTTTGAATATCTGCAAACAGCGACCTCTCGCCGAAGACGGCACGGTAGGAGAGGAAGCTTGATAGCCCAACCGGATCGAGCTTTGAGCGGACTCTCGGCCAATGCAGGATGGCTGACGGCTGTGAGGCAAAGACAATTCCATTATCTGCGCAAGCGTAGTACAACGGCTTAATTCCGAGCCGATCTCTGACGAGGAACGCTGTGCCGGTCTTTTGGTCGTGGATTGCGAAAGCAAACATTCCCCGCAGACGTTTGACGCTATCAATCCCCCAACAAGCAAATGCCTTGCAAAGTACCTCCGTATCCGACTCTGTGCGAAAGCGGTATCCCCGCCGGAGCAAGTCCCGCCTTAGGTCTCGGTAGTTGTAGATCTCCCCATTGTAAGTGACTGCCAGGCCGAGCTCATCATCGAGGAACGGTTGATTCGACCGAGGGTCCGGGTCGATGATAGAGAGCCTCCGATGCGCGAAGGCAAACGAGGACGTCACGCAACTGCCACTCGCGTCGGGCCCGCGGTGGGCGAGCCTCTGAACGCAACGCGCGAGGTTCCGCTCCGTCACTGACTTATCGGTAATCCTTCCGATGAATCCGCAAATTCCACACACAGCTAGCCCTCCTCATGTGCGCTAAGCCGGCTCCCAGGCGGTCGGGCCGCCGGCCCGCTGGCACCTCTCCATAGGCCGGATGCTAGAAAAACAACCTCCAGATGCTAAGATGCCGTCAGGTCGCGGAGCGGCAGTGTGCCGGCAACAGACTGGCCTTGGTTGACCTCCTCGAAAAGCGCGATCTCCAATATTCCGGATCACCTGCCGTGCTGCGCGCCAAGTCGAACCTGACCCTTGGAGGCTAGACGCCACGGATGAGCGTCCGAACCTCATCGGTCAGGACTCGTTCCACGAGCCACTTCGGAGGGTCAATCCGTGGTGGAAGATATAGCGCGCGATAGAGCCGATCGAGTTCTTCGGCGCTGCGTGGCACGTCCGACGAATCCAACAGTGCGGTCATCATGCGCATGGGATAGAAGCAAGGCTTGCGCTTATCTTGAGCGATCAACAAGTCTTGGGAGCGACGGGTAGCCGATCCGTCCAACAAACGCAGCCACACCTGGCAGAACAGCGCGTAGCCATAAAGTTGGGCTCTGGTATCTAAAGAAAGAGCTGTCTCTGAAGGCAGCACGGGGAATTGCAACTCACCGATAATATCGCCCCTGTCCACTCGCTCCGACAGATGGTGGACAGTCACCCCGAAGCTCTTCTCGCCATTGAGTATGGCATGCGTCCGCGCAAAACTGCCGCGATATTCAGGGAGCGGGCCTGGATGAAGATTGATGCCTCCTCGATCAAAGCCTGCGAGGATTCGGGCAGGGAAGATCTTGTTCCACATGACACTGACGAGAAATTTTCCGAAAGGAGGAACATCGTCTATCTTCTCGAAGAACGGTAACCCGAAGCGATCTGCGACTTGCCAAAGCTCCTCACTGGTTTCATGCCGCCACCATGTTTTCTCGTACCGGGAAGCGCCGAGAATGCCCGCGATGTGGTCTTTGCCGCAGGTCTCGATGACAAACAGAAGACAGCGGGTCGCAAGCCCCCTGGTTCCGGCAAATACCACGCCATCAATTAAGCTCGACATTTCTCAGCCTTATCGCGTTCTAGGCCACACCGATTATGGGCCCGTTCTACTCGCAATCAGCAGTCCGGCGGACCCGGTGACCGCTACGCAGATGGTGATGACATGCACAAGAGTGCCTGAGGCTTTGATCTTGAACGGGGCGATGTGGAGCAGCGATAGCGGTACAAAGACAGCAGGAAGAACGATGTCCAACTCAAGCGGCGCGATCGTGTGGTCAATTAGCAAGATCGCCGCGAGCACGGGCAGAGCGTAAGAGAGAGGTAGACCGGTCGAATAACCGCGATCGTCCAATCCGAAATAGTCGAAATATGCCAGGCGAAGTGCCCCGATCAATATCATGAAGGCTGTGAATACCGCGGATGCTGGCAAATCGATGAAAGATGCGATGACAATTGCCGGGATGACTGATCCAAAGATGAGGTCCGAGAACGCATCGAGAGCTTTACCAATGGCTTTGGTGGCCACTGTACGATTCTTGGTGCGCCGGGCAATTTCTCCGTCCACATCATCTGCGATAATGGCCCAGAGTCCGAGCGCTATTGCTGCCTCCTGGTGCCCTCTCACTACTAACCCCATCGCTGCTCCAGAACAGAGGATCCCCAGGGCAGTAACGGCGTTCGCGCGGTCAGATAGGTATGCAATCATCGAACCTCGATGTTACTGTTTCCGCCGAGGACGATCGAAATCACGCCCTTGCGGCCGCTTGCGCACCGCAACTACGCTTAAATTGGGCGAGGTCCGCCAGGTTCGCAAACTACCAGTCCTAGTAGGCGCGCTTAATGGTGCCTCGAGCTCAGACGGCCGCTCTTGCCGTCGCGCGAAGCTGAGACGAGACGAGTCCGAGCATCGGCTAGCTTGGCCGTTCTCCTATACAGGCTGAAATTCAAAGGCTCCAAAGCACCGTCACCGCCAGGAGCACTCCCTGACTCGTCCTAGGCAAAGCCGCAACACGCCGCGGAACGCCCCACCGATGGTGGCGTCAATCGCGATGACCAAATCAACGTGCCCCTCCTCAGCCTGTGCTTCGGTCATTCCAGTGCGGCTTTGGCGCCCCGGTGTGCCCACGTTCGTCGCTCCGGTCGGCTCGCGCAGTTGATTGCGACTCCCGGATCTTGCACAGCACAACTCTGCCGGATACGCGCCGACCTCGGCCTGGCGACCTAAACTGTTAGGCACGCGATTCCTCCATCGAAGATGCCACCGACCATTGTTTAGTATCCGATCAAGTCTAGGTCGCCCTCACTCTGAGGTGGAAACACACTTTTTCAACGGCTCGGCTCTCGTTTTGATCGAGCGCTCACAAATGCGAATGAAAGCGTGCTTCCTATTGCGCAGAGAGCTAGAGATGCCAATGCGAGCACGACACCGTAGTTGCTTTGGATGAAACTGAAGAAGAATGGCGCAAACGACGCCGTAGACAATCGAAACGTCGTGATCAACCCGACCCGTGTTCCATACCCGTCCGGCCCGAAGACTGCGAGCGGCAAGCTTCCACGACAGATGCTGTTTAGACCAGAGCTAAACCCAAACAAGGCAATGAAGATTACATTTCCGACGAGAGTGTGAGACGCCAACATAATGACGAATGTAGCAGCCGAGAGCATAACACATGAGAGCATGGTGAGCTGAATGGGGGATACCCTCTCGGTAAACGAGGCTGCAAATAGCCGTACCGCGACCTGGGACGGGCCGAAGAGCGTCGAAACCAACGCTGCCCGCTCCATGTCTAAACCGGTCGACGAAAGGATTGGGATCATCCGGCCGAGAAGTGCTGAGAAAACAAAGGTCGTTAGCGAAAAGCCGACCGATACCAAGACAAGATCGATCAGCTTGGAAAAGGAGCGGGCTTGCGGCCCATCGACCCTGTGCTGATGCCCAAGTGTCACGGAGGATCCGCCAAGAGCCAAGTGGATTAAAGGGAGGGCGAGAAGAACATTGCAGCCTCCATAGATCCAACAGACTTGCCTCCAGGACATCGAAGCGAGCAACAGCGAGGTGAGCGGCCAAAACAGCGTTGACGAGAAAGCCACGATCAATGTCAACAGAGCAATTTGCCCCTTGGCATGAACCGCATCTCGCTGAACCAAAAATACGAATGCGGCCTCGTAAAAGAGAAACGCCGACGCAAGTTGCATGCCGAATAGGGCGATCGCGAAAACGACCGCATTCCAAGATATTGCTGCAATTCCCAGACTAGCACCTCCAGCGAATGAGGCGACTCTCATAGTTTTGCCTGCGCCGTATCGGTCCATGAGCCGACCGGCGATCAGCGACATCAGCGCACTGGCAAATAACGCCAAGGAGAAGCAAGCGAGTATCCACTCCTCTGTGACGGCGAGGTCACGGGAAGCCTCTTTTGCGATGGCACCTACGCAATAATAAAGTGTGCCGTAGCTGATAATTCCTGCACCACCCAGTGCCACAACAATCAGCCTGTCATCCTCCCGGAGGCGTCGTGATCTTCTCGGTTCTTGTTGCATATGCCGAGTGTCTCACCTAACGCGGCTCATCTGAGCAAAAGGGGCTCTGTGTGCAGCCACTTTCGTCCGAGTCCAGCCATGGTCATGATACGAAGTATGTGGCAAGCTGACTTTCAAAGCGTTTGGTCGGGTTAACCGTGACGCCTCAGCCGGCCTCGATGTAGCCGTCCTCACTAAGCACACCTATCAAGCGCGGCCGGCATGCATTTGGATTCGCAGGGGCCAAATACGCCTCAGTCAGCTTGGCCAGGCCTCTAAGCGAGCACGGACATGGCTGACTTACTGTCCACCGTGCTTCTCTGCAGTATGCTCGGACCTATTAAATGGCCGCTGCCTAGCGACAACTTGCACATCTTACACTATCGGCGTGATTTGTTAGGTGCGCTCAGCGCGCCAAGTCGCTTGTCCGAACTGCCGCCTAAAGGTAACGCCGCTGTACTTGGGTGCGGATGCACCCAAGTGAACAATGCCCGTCAGGCTGCCATCGCGAAGCGTTCCTTCGAACTCGTAGTCTAAGCCCAAAGGATCTCCCGGCAATTGTGAATACAGCTTCAACTTCGATCCAATTATGTTGCCCCGGCAGCTAGCTGAGACGTCGGCGCCAATGTGCGTGCCCGCAATATTTTGGCGATTCTGTACTAGCGTGAACGCATGGACAGCGCTGCCGTGAAGAAAGTCGATAAAGACCTGCCATGCTCCCGCTAGCTCCTCGAAAGCACCTTCTAGTGGTGCCGCTGGCGCTAATGGCGGTTCTGCAATGGCATGAACGATTGAACGGGCAACGATCTCGGCTTCAACTTTGGTCAGATTAGTCGGATCGACCACGATCCGTTGGGGGCCTTGCCAACAGTCGTGCAACACAATGCGTGGCCGGGCGCTGGCCAGCTTTTTGACGATCAGGTCGGCGTTCACTGAGAACGTCCTAACGTCCCAAGAAACTGCTATTCGTGGATTGCAGAACGCAGAGTCTGGTTCCATCTCTTCGACATACAGGCCAGGCTCGCTCAAAAATTCGCGCTTCAGTATCGAAATACACTCGCGCCATCTTTCCATCGCACGAGCAGCCCCTCCCTTTACCCATTGCTCCAACGCGACGTAAGCGCCAATGATCTCGTCTTTACCAACCTTCATTGACCGACCAAACGACTGGCCAGGAGGCCCATTGAGATACGCCGCTCTGCACAATCGTTCCGAGCCGAGTAAGAAGCCGGTAGATTGCGGTCCGCTGATATACTTCCCGCCTGAATGAATTAGCAGATCGGCACCGTTTTGGAGCCAAACGTTCGGAAATTTCGGCGCCTGTCCGGCCGCGTCTACGATCAGTGGAATTCCCAGTTGTTTGGAGCGCAGAGCGATTTGGTCGAACGACAACGCGGACTTCGGTATATCTGAGGCGACAACGCATATTGCTGCGATCTTCTCAATTTGAAGCTGATCTAGGTCTGAGGCCCGGCCGATCGGAAGCACCATACAACCGACTGCTCGAATTGCGTGTTCGTAAGCCATTCGCTGATCAGCAGCGACAACCACGATCTTCTCGCCTCGTAACGGGAGCTTCAGCATCATTTCTGGATTGTTGCCAGCTACGCAAGCAGCGACCGCCTGGCTTACTGCTGCGGCACTTCCAGCGGTCACGAGGCCCCATTGGGCACCGGTGAGCGCAGCCAGTTTCCGTCCAATCGCTTCCGCTAGTTCGTCCAGAACGACAAAGCCCTGACCCGACGCTTCCATTGCGGCGACTACAGGTCGGGTTGGATTGCATCCGCCATAGGAGGTACGCACGCCGGTGCAGTTAATGATCGGCTCAATGCCAAGGTCGCGGAACACTTGACCTGCGACGAGGCTGACATGCGGCGCACCATCGTAATCAACATCCAAGCTCATGCAAGCACCTCCTGTAAGGCTTTAGGGAAGAGCCGATGCCGATTGCATTGCTGACCGCAAGGAACCAAGACAAGCCCGAGGTCACAGAAACTCTCGACCCTGCTAGACCAGTACTCGTCGCACATAAAAAGCGGCTGGAGGCAGCCCTCAAAATATTCCTCGCGAAGTCGGCTCCCCCGATCGCGTCGAGCTCGCGAATTCGGCCATCCCCGGCATCCAATAGCATGCAATTTGAAGCATCCGATTTGACGGAGGCCCGTCATGCCGCTTTCCTCCCTCCGTGCCCCCATGAGGGTAACCGACACATGATTCCAGCCGGCAACTCCTGCCGGACCCGCAAGGAAAGCATCAAAACTTGTGCCACTTCGCTGATTGCGCCAGGCCCTTGTTTATTGCGTTTCCGTCGGTTCGGCTCTGCGAACACGTTGCAACACTTGGTCACGAAGCCAACAAACCCGACAAAGGGTGGTATCGTTCTTTTAGCGTTACCCGCTCTTGCCATTCTGACAGGCAACGGTGTCGTACCAATCGGGGGGAAACGACATCCGCGGGTCGCGCCAGCGGGCCCCCGGAAATCGCGATCTCTTTCCCGCCAGAGGTATCCACTTCGGCGGCCGGAAAGCTTGCCGGCAGAATTCTCGCGATCGCGGATCATTTCCTGAGTAAAGCGGGCTTCTCGACAGAAGTCTGTATTGATGCAGGTCACTCTCAGTCGATATGAGCCGCAAAAGGCGGGAATGCTGCAACGGGGCCGTGGAGACACGCGGTCGCTTATCGATGCATAACACACGTATCGAGCTCGGTTGAGCAAGGTCAGAGTCTGCTGTCGGTGCTCCAGACGCGCTGAGGAAAACATGCCAGCCGGTACCGAGGGCAACTTCATTTGTCGGACTTCTAGTTGAAGCAACCCTCGACCTTTTAATCTCTCGAACTCAAGAGAGCAGAAAACTCGACCCAGGCTCGGCCGACCAGCCGGAAGGCTGAAGGGCCCGCGACAGCGCTATCAAGCGTATCAACGCTGGTCGGAGCCGGGATCAACAATTAGCGGCGCGCCCCCGACCGAGATTGGGCCTTCTGACTTAGAGGGCTGGACCATTCTCTTCACCGGCCTGGATACAGGACGGGCTGCGGGTGGAGAAGGAGCCTCGGGCACAGATGTAAGGACGGGTGAATTCTGCAAAGACTCGATTTTGGCCGTCAATGCCTCGATCTGGTCGGCCATCCGCTTCAAATCGGCTTGCTGCGCACCCATGTTGCGATTGAGCTCTGCAATTCCACCACTTGCCTTTTCAATTTCATCACTTGCCTTCTGTTGTCCCAATCGGATCTGCCAGAGAGCTTCCTTTTCTTCGTGTGACAAGCCTGTCATTTGAGCAGCTTCACGCGCCGATGACGTACCGGAAAGTGCCTCGGCGCTAGTCCAATAATAGGCCGCCCCAGCGCACAGGCCGATGGAGACGACCCAAAGCAGGAGGATCCAAGAAAAGCGCCTTGAAGGGCTGTGCAAGTCGGGCGGCAACTCCGAGGCGTTCGCTTGATCAATCAGATCCATGTCCAGTTCCTATTGGCTTTTCTCGGTGACGCCATACCGGCCAACCGTCAGGTGGTACTGTCGGCGACAGCACCTCTTTGCGCAATATTGCCAGTGCTCAAGCTCAGTTCACGACGTGCTCCGAGAGCCAGCGCTCCTTGCTGCTTTTACGGCCACTTCCTTGCCGTTGAAACTCCAAAAGTTGGCGGGGTTAAGCGAGCACTGACACACCAGATGACGGATGACTTTCCTCGGGACTCCCACGATCTCTCCCCGAGGAGTGCTCTATTGTAAACGCAAACCTTACGGCCTTGCCGATCCAGCGGCGAAAACGAATGGATACGGGGGCTTACCGCACCCACCGAGGACTGATGCGAGGGCGGTCGAAGTCAGCCGGTTGCTTGCGAGACGCCAGCAGACCTTCAAACCTGCTTTCGATGATCAGCAATCGGCGCGCAATTGGCGAAGATCGCGAAAATCGATGTCGCTCTCGTCCTCTGGTTCCCGCACCGCGCCGACCATTTCGGCGACCGGGAGCGCTTGCCTCACATCAAAGCAGCCGAGCATCGGCTTACCGCGCGACCGATCATTCGGGGGATTCAGGCCGTAGGCCGCCGGGATCCGGCACGATTTCGGGTATATGCGCCGCATTCCACTGCCGAATGCAAAGATAACGCAGCGAACGTCACCTCAAGTTGTACCAAATTACACGATCTATGTTGCTACCCTTACGCGACTTCTTCCGAGGTTTAATATGAAGAGACTTCTAGGACTTTTGCTGCTTGCCCAATGCTTCATGGTATCGAGCGAGGCCACCGCGCAGGGTCTTCCTGCTCCTTCATTCTGGAAGAATGAACGGGGTTCAGAACTGTTCGTTATGTCCGCCAACAGCGGGGCAATACAAGGAACTTTCACAAACCACGCTCATGGTTTTGCGTGCCAAGGCATCCCCTATCCAGCATCCGGAGCCGTTAGTCCCAGGGGGTTGTATTTTGTTGTCACTTTTGCCCAGTGCAATTCCTTTACCCGCTGGGTTGGCAAAATTAATGGCTCTAAAATGCCAACGTCATGGACGCTGTTCTACGTTGACCAGAAGGGCAAGCCCAGCAAGCTGAAGGGTGCGGATACATTCACGCGTGTATGGTAGTCTCACTCTTCTTGCAACGTCGCGACCTTGGATTGAGCTCTGCGAATTTGGCTGGCTGCTGTGAGACATTTGGGGCTTTCCTTTCGGAAACCCTGGGCTGTCCAGCGTCACTCAGCTTGGATGCTTGGCAGCCCAAGGTTCCTGCGTAGCCCATCAATAACATCAAAAGGCCCCCTTCCCGGCTTCGAAACGATAGTTAAGCTTGCGCACACTGGGGACGTTCCGCGCGTTAGCATTACTCTTCATGTTCTTGTTTTGAAGCGGAGCGCGGCGCCCAGCAGGGGTGCCGCTAATATATACGGCGTTCGTGTTGCGGCGTTTGGTTGACGGATGTGAGTTTTCAGCTCTCGATACTTAAAATTCTCGCCGGCCAACCGGACGGCCGCGCCAGTCTCGCCGTCCTGAAGAATTACCTGACAGTGTTCTACACCAGCGGCCCGGAGTGGACGGCTCGCATGAAGCGACTGGCCGAGCGGGCACCAGGTCTCAATATTTTCGGGCAGAAATTTGTTGAGCGAGATTCCGGGCACTGGATCATAACAGAAGGGGGGCGTGCCTTTCTTGCTTCGCTCGAACGAGCGGCCGTGACGATCACTCAGGAGCGAGCGCTCGACGAGACAATTGAGAAGCCTCTCGCAAGCCAGTCGAAGACATCGCCGCCGCAATCGGCCGTCCGGGCGCGAATGCCAGTCGCCATAGCCTGCAAAGCGGATTGCGATTGTCACGTGCACCCACCAGGTAAGGGATGGATCGTTGCGCAAACAACGGCCACATCGCGGTCATTAACTGGTGATACTGACGTGGCGGCTGGCATGGTAAAGTTGTTTTAACGTGGCGGAGGCGCGACGGTGTCATCAAGCCTGATGATGGTGGAGTCGACCATTCGTGCAAATCAGGGCGGTTGAGAGGGCCGGCTACGCCGCTCTTGCCGAGGGGACCCGGATCGGCTTCGAGCTCCAACCAGCTCAGGCAAAGTGCCCGCAGAAGAGTCTTGGCATTGGATGATTTTAGCCCTTCAGCTGCGGCGGGGAACTCTCGCTGCGTCCCCTGCGCTCGGCCCGCGTGAAGTCCATCTCAAGCATCTGCCACGCTTCGCGCGCCTTACAGACCATGCTTTCGGCATAAAAGGATAGGAAGAGACGGGGAACAGGTGTAACTCCGGTCGATGAAACCATTTCGGCGGTAGTCCTCACAGTCGAGGGCGAAATCATTTTGACGATTGGTTTAGTGTGCGCCACCGAGGACGAAGCCAAGGCACGTGCTGAGGACCTGGTCGAGGACGATCCTGTAGAACTCTGGGATGGACCGCGCAGAATTGCGCGCTTCGAGCCCGAGTACTAGCCAGCCTCGCACGGGCGCGTCTTCTCTCATCGTCTCTTCGCACAAAATGCAGAAAACAACCGGCGAAACCTGAAAACTCAGCGCAAATACGCGATCTGGTGTTTTTGGTTCATGTTCAGAGCCTGTGATTTTGCAAACAAGCGCGATGGGGCTGCGAACAGCGCCCTCGATTCGGCACGGCGACCGCAGGCGTGTGTTAGCGAGGTGCCGCACGCACATCATCAGACTGCCGGCATCGCTGATTACCTTGGCCTGACTATTGAAGCAGTTTCATGTGCAGTGTCACAATGGCGTAGTGCCGGCGTGCTCGATTCATCGGCAATACTCAACGCGAGATCATGATTGTAGATCGGCGGCGGCTCGCGAGTTTTGGCCTGCAAAACTAGATCGTGGTGCGGGCGACCAAGCCTCGCGAGCGGCGATGAAGGCCGGCACAGCGACCACGGTTTTGGTCAGGTTCGATAGCGCACGGATGGGATATCGGATCGGCATGGCATGGTGAGGCGGTGCCGGCGCTTGTGCTTGAGGGCGACGAGAAGCTCACCTGTCAGTCAGCCTGTTCGCATGTTTCATGGGCCCTTTCTTTGGCGTTGCCAGAATGCCTGCCACCCTGTACAGGAGCCCGCGCACCGTCCCGGGCTGTCTTTCAGCGGTCGCCCGCAGCGGGGCCCGTAGCTCAATGGTTAGAGCCGGCCGCTCATAACGGTCTGGTTGCAGGTTCGAGTCCTGCCGGGCCCACCAAACTGAATGCGCTGCTGCTGCCGCGTAGTCGGCGGCGCGGATGATCTCGATGACGGTCTCGCGTTCAAGCCCGTCCCACGTCTGGCGAGCCTGCGCCCGCAGCTCGTCGAACTTCGTCCTCAAAAGGGTTCGGCAACCCCTGTCATCGGGCCTTGCTGGGCTTCCTGGCCTCAAGCTTCGATTTCACCTTCCGCACGACGGATTGCGGGCGGGTCTTAATCTGTGTTTCCCCGAACCGCAGAACCGACCAGCCGTCACGTCTCAACGCGCGGTCGACTTGGCGATCTCGCTCCATGTTGCGCTCGATCTTGGCTCGCCAGAACCCGTTCATACGCGACTTTAGTCGATGGTAGTTTCGGCCATGCCAAAAATCGCTGTCGATAAATATCGCGAGGCGATGCCGGACGAACACGATGTCAGGTGTTCCGCGCAACCGCCGATAATGCTTGCGGTAACGGTAGCCGAGCGGATAAAGCTCCGCGCTGAGAGTGCGCATGATCTTGAGCTCGAACCGCGTATTGCGACCGCGAACGGCAGCCATGAGGCGACTTCGCTGGTCCTTTGACATCACGTCCGGCATGGTTATAGCCTAGGTTGTTTCCTCAAAAACATAGCTTAGTTCATCATGCAACCAAACGGGCCTCATTTCACCGAAACCCTCAAAGCGCTCCAACTCACGGGTCAACAAGAGGCGGACGCGCGCCGGAACGCGTCCGACATTGTTGGGGGTATCATCGAAGCTTACGGCACTAAAGCCGATGGCGAGCTTGAAACGGCGCGAATCCCTAATGCTCCGGTAACCGGTTTGGTCTATGGCCGCATCCAGAGCGGCAAAACGCGTGCCATGATCGCCAGCACGGCCATGGCGTTCGATAACGGGTTCCGAATATCGATCGTGATGACCAGCAATATCAACGATCTTGTCAGGCAGACCCATCTCGATTTCGCGGGCGGCACCTCTGGTGTGCTCATCCTGACAAAAGATGATGCGCTGGATCGAGAGGTCGCGGACACCAAGCTGGTGATGGAGCGCACTGGAAACTGCCTGCTGATCGTTTGTTCGAAAGGCAACAAGAGCCTGACGAACGTGGCGAAGTTCCTGCGCGCGATCGGTGCCGACCAATACCCCGCGATCATTTTCGACGACGAGGGCGATCAGGCGTCGCTCGATACGAACACGCGCAAGCGAACCAAGCAGGCCGCCGCTTCCGGCGTTCGAGTTGGGCCGAGTCCGATCAACAACATCATTCAAACTAAGCTACGCCCAGCCGTGCAACGGCATGTGTATGTCAGCGTGACCGGCACGCCGCAAGCCGTGCTGTTGCAGAGCGCCGATTCAACCCATCGGCCGAGCTTCATCAAGATGCTTCCGGCCGGATCGTCCTATGTGGGCGGTGAGGCGTTTTTCAGCGCGCAGGAGCCGGAGGACAACGAACGGCTTATCACGCTCGTCGATCGCAACGAGAAGCAGCAGCTCTTGGATACGTGGAGCGAGATTCCGCCGGGATTGCGCGCTTCGATTCTCTTTTTTCTCGTCGCAGCAGCGGCGGCGATCCGGAATATCGGACTGAAGGACCATGGGTATTCCTACCTGTGCCATCCGAGCCTGAAGAACAACGAGCAGGCTATAGCCGAAGACCGCATTGGCCGCTTTTTGACCGACGTTTTGGACGCCCTGACAGGAGGCGCGGGTGGCCGGCAAGTCCTCGATGACCTGGAGTCGGCCCACGCCAGGCTGTCCGCAACGCTCGGCGCTCAAACGCCGACCTTCGACGAAGTGAAGGAAACGCTACAAAAGTTCCTGCCCTTGAAGCGTCTCTTGGTCATCAACGCCAAGGTAAAGCGTGTCGGGATCAACTACGGCAAAGGCCTGAACTTCCTTATTGGCGGCAACACGCTGGGGCGCGGCATAGCGATCCGCGACTTGCTCGTCACCTACTACATTCGCGAGGCGAAGGTGTCGCAGATCGACACCATGCATCAGCACGCAAGAATGTATGGCTATCGCAGCGTCACGATCGAGTACACGCGTCTCTTCATTCCGCGTCATTTGTACTATCGCTTCCGCGACATCTATCAATCAGACGAGGATCTTCGGGCCTACATCGAGCGGCACGCGGCGCTCCCCGCGACCTTCCCCGTCGAATATACGTCAGGGCTGCGAGCGACGCGTCCCGGCGTTCTCGACGCCAAGAAGATCGATACGGTTGTTCCTGGCAAGCAAATATTCCCGAACTATATCGTGCTCCCGCAATCCGATCGGGCATACGAGAAAGTCCTCGGGTTGGTTCGGCATCATTTTGGGTTCACGACCGAGAGTGTCGACATGGCGGATCGGGGGCGCCAAGGCGTGGAGATCAACGCCATGGCCGCAGCCGCTCTGGTCGCGCCCATCAAGAGCCGCTCGCGCAACATTTGGCGCGACAACACCATCGCGGAGATAATCCGTCGCGTCGCTGCAAAGGAGCAATTCGGCCGGCGGATCATGCTGCGGTTCAGAACGGCCGACCGACGGGTGGATGACGAGGGCTTCATCTCGACCGGCATGCTCTTCGGCGGCGATTTGGATGCGGCTCGTTCGGCAGGCATTCCGACGCTTTGGATTTTCGCGGCCACGACGCGGGTGGGCAGCGCCGATGGTGCAGAACTCAAGTTCATGTACCCGACGTTCGTCGTTCCAAACTCTTATCCTACCTTGTTCATGTTCAATCGCGGCGAGTAGAGTGCTATGTTTGAGAAAGTAACGCGCCGCGCGAAACGGCCGACGAAGCCGAAAATCAAGGTCGTCGATCTCTTCTGCGGGATCGGCGGGCTTTCGCACGGCCTCAAGCTCGAGGGCTTCGATGTCGTCGCTGGTGTCGACAACGACAAGTCGTGCAAATTCGCCTTCGAGAAAAACAATCGGGCGAAGTTCATCGGCAAGGACATTGCTCGCTTCACGTCCACGGAGCTATCCGCACTGTTCGGCGACGCGCCAATTCGCGTTCTGGTCGGCTGCGCGCCTTGCCAGCCGTATTCCTCGCTCAACCGGCGCAAGCTTTCCAAGAAGATGGCACGTGAACGTTGGTACCCGCTATATCGCTTCATGCGCCTGGTAAGCGCGGTGCAGCCTGAAATCGTCTCGATGGAAAACGTGCCGGACCTGTCCAATGCGAAGAAATACGCCGTCTTCGATGCCTTCGTGAAACGCCTTCGGGAACTGGGCTATCACGTATTTTTCAAAACGGTCGACGCATCCCGCTATGGCGTCCCGCAACGTCGTAATCGGCTTGTCCTGCTTGCGTCGAAGTTAGGCGAGATAAATTTGATTTCCGAGACGCACACGGCTGAAAATGTCGTGACGGTCCGCGACACCATCAAGTCTCTTCCTATATTGAGAGATGGAAGCGTGCATGCCAACGACCCGGTGCATCGTTCCAGCAAATTGAGCCCTCTCAACAAACGACGGATCGCTGCGACGCCGAAGAATGGCGGCAGCGCGACGAGCTGGAAACACGACTTGATTCCGGCGTGCTATCGGAAAGAGTCAGGCAAATCGTACATGGTGACGGTTTACGGAAGAATGCGCTGGAATGATCCTGCGCCGACCATGACGACCCATTGCACGACGTTGGGGACGGGCCGCTTTGGGCATCCGACACAGAACCGCGCGATCTCATTAAGAGAGGCTGCGCGTTTCCAGACCTTCCCCGATAGCTATGTCTTCGCCGAAGAAGGCGATTTCAATATCACGCAAATGGCGAGGCATATCGGAAATGCTGTTCCCGTGCTGCTTGGTCGTACGATAGGAAAATCCATCAAGCGCCATATTCGAGCGAGTGTTGACTAGCAGCATCGGTTAGGCCGTATTCTAAACTCTCATCGATGTTAAACTGCCTCCTCCGGCAAGCGACACATGACCCGCGCGAGGATCGAAGCCGGAAGGCCGAGACAGGCTTGCGGCTCGGTTTACAAGAGCCGCACCGACGGGCGCGCATACACCACGCTTTTGACTTTCGCCTCGTTCGAGGCCAGCATTCAGCGCTTTTGATTTGCAGAAGTTTGGGTACAAGTGCATGTCGATGCAGAAAACGCTTCCCGAAGTCTTTATCATCAAATCTCTCGATTTGAAGAACGAGGAGAATGAGGCTCACAAGGCTGCGGTCTTTCTGTTTCTCCGCCCATTCGATGATAGTGCGCAAACGAGAGTCCGGCGTATCGTCGATGTGCTGCCAAGATAGCGCCCGTCGGGTTCGATTCGCGCTTTTTGCCCGAATGAGTAGTCTTGCAATTCAAGGATGCAGCGATGGTCGAGGAGCGCTGCGCCACGCAACTTCTCAGAAGCGCTCAAGGCTTTCCGGAAGATATGCTCGCGCGTGGTTAGAATAAAGCGGCTTGCGTGCGATGAGCGTGTGGCATCGATGAAATGGATAAGGGCAGCGTCCTGATTCTGGGCGAGCAACCCCGGGGCGTTCTTGCAGGAAAGTCTCACCGAGAAAGTCGTCAAAAATAGAAAATCTGCTTTTGACTCCTGTCAAAGAGTCGCTTTGCTTCTTCGATGCCGCCTTCAACGACAACCGGCGCGAAGCCTTGTTCAAGATGCGCAAATAGCAGCATTTCGGCAAGAGTTGTCTTGCCGATCCCAGGCTCTCCCGAGATGACAACCACGCGGCTGCTTCTATGATTTTCTGGGCGCGGGAAATGCCTCGTTCTGAACGAAAAGCGGCACTTTCGGCTACCCGATCAATCTCAAATTGCGTCTTTGAATGCTCGGCATTGTGCAGGACGCGCTGTAAAACGGCCGTGCTCGTCAGCCATAGTTTGAAATTGTTCGTCTCAACGTCCTTGTGCCTTCGAAGCAGCGCGTTGATCCTATTGCGACCATAAACATCCGACTGTCGCTTCAGGTATGGCTTAAATAGTTGAACGAGCGCCTTTACGTTTTGAGGCGTCAATCCGCTCGACTACGAGACGGCCCGCGCCTGCCTCTCTGCGAAGCCCGCTCTCGGTCATCCCGCCTAAAAGGAACGCTATCTTGGCAGCATCCCTGAGCCGTAGCGGGCTGTCCGGGCCGACGTTGTCGTTCGCCGGCGTTCGCAATTGATTTTGAGTCAAAGAATCCCCCAAAATAGAACTTGTCATTTGCCGTACATTTTGTACGATGTCAAGTTCGTTCACACTCTACGAAGTAAGAAATGCGAGACTTTTCCCTCCTCGCCGCACAGATCAGGGCGGCCCGGGCTTTGCTCGGCTGGTCGCAAGCCTATCTCGCCGAAGGGATCAATGTCCGGCGTGCAACCATTGCTGACCTCGAAGCCTGCAAGCACGAGCCGCATGAAGCAACGCTAAGCGTTCTTCTGAACGAGCTTGCGGCGGCCGGAATCGTGTTCACAGAAACGGGCGTCGAATTTCGAAAGTGGCCGCCGAAAGCGTATGTGCCGACAGGGCTGAAAAATAGGAAGTGAAAGAATTCATGTCGTCCGAACTGGTCCGTGCAGACAAAATTTCGATGCTAATGCCAAAGTTCACCGAGAAATTCGGAACGGACAAAGATATCTCGTTAGCGAGAGAGCTTCTCCTCATAACTAGAGAGACGAGGGTGTTGTTAGGACAACTCTTTCTATTAAGAGCTATGTCGCGCTCCAAACAATTCGCGGACGCATGCAATCGGAGTGCAGCCAAGGCGGGCGCTGGCATTGTCGTGTCCACTCTAATGAGGACTTTGGTCGTTTCAACGGCCGCACTCTTCGACGAAGACCGGCGAGCGATTGATGTTCGACGATTTCTCAAATCAACGCTCAGAAATGACCGGTTAGAGTTTCTTCGGCAGCTTCATGCCTTCCATGGCACGAGTGAACAAGCCGCCACTTCGGCGCAGCGTCTGATTAAATACAATCGGACCATCCGCCGAGGAAAGGTAAGTGAGGCGATAAACGCCTTGGCTAGAACGCGGAACACCAACATCGCTCACTTTGACATGCAGCCCGACATCACCGGGCGTACCGCTATAGTTCGTGACATCGACCACGTCATTTCAGCTACGGCGATCGTAGTCGGGGAAGCGAACCTGCTCGTATTGAACCGGAAAGTACATGGACCGGAACTGCGAAAAATCCTCCGTAAGGATGCAAGCGGATTTGTCGATACACTGCGAAGGGGATTTTCGATCGATTCTACGGCGCGAACTCAATGATCTCATCGTCGAATGGCGCACCGTTCTCTGCACCGAGAACATAAAAAGCCTTGTCTACCGCGCGCCTGTCCTAGATCGTTGAGGCCATAGAACCGCTTAGATTTCGGCATATCTCCGGCCGCAACCATCGCGTGCGACACCCCGATTTAGGCTGCCGCCCCAAAGCGCGACAGCCCGCGTGGCCAGTACGGACGATCGCGACCATCCATTCTATGCGGGCTCCACGCCGAGAACTCCGCTCAGCTCAACTTTGAACCCACAAGGGAGCTGCCCCCCGGCTCGCAGCTCTAGAGCTACACCGCTTGTCGCCAGCAGCTCTCCACTGACTATGTGCTTGGCAGCTACCGATTCGTTGGCGCGTCCTTTCTGAACCAGGTCAGAGAGTAGCTCATTGTTCTTAGCTAGTTGCGTAATGATGCTTTGCATTGCTCGGTTTCCCCGTGCCGGAAGCAGCAAGAAAGAGATTGAGCGAAGAAAATTCGCACAACAACAAAGGTATCACTCAAATCGCTAATCTACGGGGCGCTTCTTGTCGTTGGCGTAGCTACACGGGGCTTGTCGGGCCCTAGTGAGCCGCGATGTGCCAACTGAGTTGCGCAAATGTAATAAGCGTTGGAATGGCTACGCGACGACAATCCGCGAAGAACCTGCGATGACACCTTTTTCAGGCTCAGCGGATGGTAGGCCTAGCGGAACGCAGCCCAGCGTCATCGACGGCGGCCGACCATGTTCGATGGACCCGCAGGACATTTCGGTTGAACATGACGCAAGCGTCTTGGTGGTCGTCTACCACCTGCACGATCTCTTGGCCCCGGGGTGGCATCACCTGCCTTACCAGCGCCGCAAGCCTTTCATCCGCCAGTATCGGCATCGGAAGCCCCTCGTTGCTTCCGGTTCTGCTCTCGGTTGCCTACTAGAAGCTTACGGTGGAACGCCGCCGGGGATCCGATGAGATGCCCGTTCGATTCTTCCTCAGCGAATCCTTGGAAATTCATTGAAGCCGGCGTTTCGAAAGCAACGCATTCTTTCCGATGAAGCAAACGCTCGTCCTGACCTTTCAAATCGTAACGACTGATTACGGCACTCGTTCACCTGCGCCGACCAATCGTCGAAGCACACGGGAGCTTCTCCCGCGCACGAAGAAACCTAGCCAGCGATGCGCCTCTCCGGTGCATCGACAAAGGAAGTGCGACGGGTCCTCGAGGCAATCGAACGCCTGCAGGCGGAAGCTGGCCTTATCGCGACTGCGACGTGATCGTCTCCGAAAGGGAAGATCCGTTGAGCCCGGAGACCCTTACTTGCATCGACGCCAAGACCGGCACGTTCGTCGGTACCGCACGGATAGCAGATCATCGAGACGCCCGTCCGATCATGGATGAGGAAGTCGCGCGCATGGTCGGGGGAGCGTACCGGTTGCCTCGATCGCCTCGATCTGGAAATGGACCTGCTCATCCGGCGGATGCGACGCGTGTCAGATAAGCTGAGACTTCGCAGTCGGTTGTAGCGTCGGCGGCACCGCCCCGGGACCCGGAGCTATAAGCTGCAGGATGCAGAAGACGCTCCCTCGCAGCCGCCTCAGTGTGGTCTCCGGATCTAGCGAGAGATCATGGACCTTTCGGGCCAAGCGAGACCTCGTCCAGATCGGTCTCGTCCGCATCGACTTCGGCAAAGATGGGCTCTTCGCCGAACGGTCAAGTTCAGTCTCGACCCATCCAATTCCGTTTTCCCTAGCGCAATACGATATTTTTGACCTTCCAGCCGCTGCAGCAGCAGAAAACGCGTTGGCGCTGCCAGTTCCGACAATTCACGAGACAACACGTAACGCCCTGTCGTGTGCGTGACTTGCTTTATCCTTTAGGGCGGGGCGGCCGCCTGTTGAAACAGCATCAACGCTCGGGATGGGTCTTCGCGCGCAGCCTTGATATGGGCGTCGCGGATGAATTGGCGACTATCGCGAATATCAGAATAATATCTTTTCATGGTCACGCAAACAGCTCTTGCCGCTGCAGAAGATCTGCTGCTGCCCAATTGAAATAGCGATGGCTCTCGTCGTGTCCGAAGCAGTCCAGGCACGTCTTGGAGGCAGTGCTGTGTCCACCACCGAGTATTCCACGATCCGCTTGTTGCCTAGGTGGGCAGGCAGAACTCTACCGCTTCCCTGACTACAGCTACCTCGCTCTAAATGAAGGCAAATGCGAGCAAGCTAGAGCAGAGAAGCGCGATACCGACAGCGGTCAGGGCCAAGAGGCTACCCGAAACAAGGTCGTGATCGCGCATGGAGCCGTCCTCGATTGCGCCAAAGAGGCGAATGCAGCCGCCGCTGCTTTCCCGCTCCATCAGCATTTTTGTTCAAATCCGATGCGAATTCCTCTCTTCTCGGTTGAGAATGCATGTTTTCGTCGTTGTCAGGGGCGAGTTCGCTGTTTGTCGGCAGGACTACCAGCATAATACATTACTGCTTTTGCGAACCGAAGGTGTTCACGAGCTGCGGGTTCGTAATTATCGCTTCGCGGCCCTTGTGAAGCATCGGAGCGAGACGTTTCATAGTTGGTACATGGTTTTCGGATTGATTTCGTCAAATGCGCGGCTTTTTCATTCTTCTTGTGACCTTTGCGATCATGGTGTCCGCACGCGGTCAGCTCCATACTGACTTCGTGCCGCGACCGACTGCGCCCATGCCACCGGTCAATGGACCATAGCTCAACGACGTTTGGAGCCGCAGCAACTTAAGTGGACTTCCAAACCCGAGAAAACATAGCGACGCTCACACAATACCTTCGATCTGCACCGCAGCTTTCGTCGCGAGCACTCGGCCCGCCCTCGCCTTCTCAGCCCGGTCATTCCACGAATCAGAACTGGCGCAGCGGCACTTAAGCCCTACGTCGAGGCATTTGGCCTCTAAGCTCCTGTTAAGCTCAACTCTCCGAAGTGGCCGCCGTCTATAGCAGTTACAACTCGTTCAAAACCGGCCTGCTTGCGGGAGCCCCGGCCTCATCGCGGCGGTGATCGCCGGAATGGGGCAAGATGACAGCACGTGGGAGCCGAGACTCTGGTAACTCTCAGAAGTTCGGATTTCTGACGCCATATCGCATCATGGACAGGAGTACCAATTGTACCGAGTGCATGGAACCTGGCCGGTTGGGGGGACGGCTGCTTCTAAATCTGCCCACAACGCTGAGTTTTCAGGGAATGAGCTCTCGTAAGCGGTATTACCAAAGATTGCGTTATTCTTCTCGGAGAGGGTCAACTCTGAGATTCGGAATGTTCACCTGACGTACGGCATCATTTTAATAGCTTACCGCCACATGCTCGGCGCGTGGCGAAGCGCATCGAGGCCAATCTGCTCGAGACGCTCGCGCGTCCTCTCGCCTTTTCTGGCGGCTTCCAGAAGCTTCGAGGCGACATGTGCCCGCACGCCACCATCACGCCCAGGCACGTTTACACAGACCGTTTCGAGAATTTCCCGCAGAAGTGCTGTGCTAGTGGCGTCCAACATCGGAGAATCCCCCCAACTTGAAGGCGATAATAGCATAGGGCGCTTCCCAGTAAAATTGATCGAGTAACCCAACATCCAATGCCGCTTTGCTTCGATCGATCGTCTGGCTCAGCTCCCTGCTCCCTGTGCTTCCGCCTACCCTTCCCCCGTCTGTGCCTACCGCCTGGGCCAATTCCGGTGCTTCACTCTTGACTTGTAGTCTTGCAGCCGTAGCGAGACGGCCATCACGCACGCTGCCCCCCTAAACGCCAAAATTCCTCGCTCGACTGGGGGTTTTCGGCGAATTCCACCTTGGCAATGGTGCGAAGTTGCGACGCATGTGCATCGAAGCGGCGACTACCGGGAGGGGAGCGATAGGATAGTGACCTACGCCCGGTACTCCGCAGTTCGCACTCGGTCGGCCCAACCGCCTGGTCTCGGTCGAATTTTGAACCCAAACAAAAAGTTGAGGATCGAGCACCTTGCAAAAATGGCGCCGACCTCCTCCGCCCTAACAACACGCGCCGGAAACAGACATGCGGAGCATGTCGACGAGGTCCGTTGCTGCACGCGCGAGATCCGGTTCATCAATCCGTGCCTGAATGATCTTCTTCACTGCCGCGCGCTGCTGCGCTTGGCATACCGAGGCGCAAATAATGCTATTGGTGGTGTGCGCGGACGTGGACGAGGAAAAGGGTGTTCAACGTGCTTGCAAGGCTGATGAAGGTTGATCCATCTTTCGTCACCAATCGAAGTTGCTCAAAAGGAAGAGATTGCTGCGTCATCAAGCCATGCACGCGGGATGCCCGGGTCATACATCTTTCGTTGGCAGACAAGGTAAGCAAACGCTTCGCGATTATCGCTGCGGAGCAGGAAAAGCTTGATTGGTTCGTTTTTAGGGACCTTGCTGGTCAGGAGGTGGGCAAGCTGGGCAACAGACCTAGCGCAATCAGGCGCCGGCTGCAGAAAGCTGCCTGGCAGACCAACTAGAATCCCGAGGTACAATCCGACAATCTTCTGAATGCGCGGCGTATTCTTTGTGCGATCTCGGCTCCTGATGTTTTGATAATTCACTCGGGCGTAAGCCCCTTCGTTAGAGAGGGACGGATGAAAAGGAATCAAGAGGAAGAGTCGATTGGATGGTCCGAGCGGTCCCGTCCTAAACTACCGAAAAACTTCAAAGCCAAGAAACTGACCGCGACCATGAAAAGGCGTGCCCTGAAAGTCAAAAAGTTCGAGCACCGTCCTCCTCCATCCTCCTAAACGCTATTGCTCCGCAATTCTCATGATCTAATGTCCGGACCACGCCGCCAAGACCCTGCTGCCACTTGGAGAGGCGCTCTGGCCGCTCTCTATTGGACCTTCGCGGATGGCAGGCCTGCCCTCCGGCGCGCGTGCGATCGTGCCATAGGAGATCGTTTTCCAGCTTCTTGCAACACGCATGGTGGCTCACCGTAGAGGAACGACACAATACAGGCCAGCCGCGGCGCCTAAAGCCCCTCGCCTGTGAACTCCATTCCACGGAATGTAGCAGGCTTGGCAACGGTCCCTGCCGTAGTTGTCGGTCCCGTTCAAACCCGCCTTGCAAGGCTCACCAGGTTAAATTGGTGCGCAGGGCCAACGCGCCCGTGCAACAGCTGTATCCGGAGTGTGGCGGTGCAGCACATGTCGTCGCCTACGCTCTAATCGCGAACGGGCCGGAGGTCGTCAGGTCGTATGGAGAGTCGTCTCCCTTGGAGGAGCACGCTTTAATTTTTTTCACTGCGCAGCGCCATTTCGGTTGGTTCCAGCCGAAACGCGCCTACGTCCCCGCGCAAGATGCGAGCTTGCGATTAGTCCAATTATGCCGCTTGGACTCTCCTGAGGAAACCTCCAAGTTCGTGCTTCAGCCTAGCGCTTTCCTCGGACAGCAGTTCGGCAGATCTCAACACTTGCATCGAAGCCCCTCCCGTTGCCTTTGCGCGATGAGTGACTTCACCAGCGCTCGCCGCCACTTGAGTGGTCTTACTCGCAGCTTCCTGCAAGTTGAACGCGACATTCTTGCTGGACTCTTTTTGCTCGCCGATAGCTTCGACCACAGTCATAGCGATGTCGGAGATTTGAGCGACGATGGCGCCGGCTTCGGTATTCGCGCCGACGGCTTCAGTTGTCGCAGCCTGAATATCGTTGATCTGCTTGCCAATCTCAACGGTCGCTTGAGCGGTTTGCATCGCGAGGGATTTGACTTCCTCGGCGACGACTGCAAACCCCCGGCCGAGATCGCCAGCGCGAGCAGCCTCGATTGTGGCATTCAACGCGAGCAAATTGGTCTGCCGCGCGATCGCCGCGATAAGTTGAACGACGCTGCCGATCCGCTCCGCCGCCGACGCCAAACCAACCATGCGCTCATCGCTGAGCTCGGTCTTGCGGACCGCTTCGCGCGCCATTTCCGCTGCTTCCTCGACCTGCCGGCCTACATCAGCGATAGTTTTAGCCATCTCGCTTGTAGAGGTCGCTACGCGTTGAACGTTGGCGGACGCGTCGTCGGATGATGAGGCAACCTGCATCGAGAGTTGGCGGCTCTCAACCGCAAAAGAGGTAAGGCTCCGGGCGGAGGCTTCCAACTCCTTCGAGGCGGACGAAACGACTTCGATAACCTGCCCTACGGCTGCTTCGAATTCGCCCGCAAGCCGAGCGATATCGGCCTTACGCAGGTCAGCAGCAGCCTGGTCCCGTTCGACTTTAGCATCGAGCTCCGCCTGCAGCTTTTCACGAGCTCTCTGCTTGAACATTTCTACAGCTTCGGCCATATCGCCGAGCTCATCTTTTCGACCAAGACCCGGCAAAACTACATCGAACCGACCCTCACCTAGCTGGCGCATGGCCGCGGTCATCGAGGCGACGGTTTTAGCAATGCGCTGCCCGAAAAGCATACTGAACAGGCCTGCGAGCAGCGTTGCAAGTCCAATGAGCCAGGCCATCCTCTGCCGAATCTCTCCGGCTCGGATCTCCATAGCCCGCGCATGCGCGTCTGCCGCGGACATGACCTTTGCAATTGCCGGGCGAATGCGCGCCGTAAATCTGTCGAAGATCATCCACCTGATCGCTCAGCGTCTGCTGCGTCACCATGAATGATATAAAATTTGCCTTGTACGCTCGCATCAGCTCGTGAAGCTGGGATTTTTCCTCCGCGGGTAGGCTTGCCTGAGCAAGTTGGTTTCGAACTCCATCGCCTTGGCGGAAAGCTGATCGCCGTATTTTTCTTCGCCCCGTAAGATAAAATCCTTCTCATGGCGACGCATCATCAGCATCAAGATCGTCAGGCGCGGCTGCTTCACCTGGCGCAATCGCTCCTCGACGGCTTGCACGGCTATGCGCAACTTGCCCTGAAATCCCTCATTTTCATTGAAGCCTAAGTTGCGTTGTGCAGCAACGACGTTTCCAAAGCGCGTCGCGTAGAGATTAATTACCGGCCGCACGGAGGCTGCCTGCCGCAGCGGATCATCGTCGGGCAACTCCCCGATCAGTCTTTCGACCCGACCTAAATCTTCGAGCTGGCGATCAAGAAGATCCGCATGCGTCTTAACCAACATTTCAGTGGGCTTGCGGAGGAACTCGGTCGCGATTTGGCCAGACTCAAGAAAGCTTTGTGACAATGAAACGACACGGGCTTTCAATTCATTGCTCGCGCTCGCCTCTCGTTGAACGATGCTCGCGTAGTGCAGAGCTGCGGCGCAGATTACGCCCGTGACCAGCACACCCGAAATCCCGAGCACTGCCATCTGCTCGCGCAATCCGATTCGAACGCCCCATCGGATGGACGGACGTTCGCGCGTGCCGGAGGAATTCTTACTCACTTTTTTGCCCCTCGAAGTGACCTGATCTACTTGAGCAGTGCTGACAATCGCAGGTCAGCAAGTCGCGCGCACGTTGATCGGACTTGAGTCAACCTGCCTCGTTCAATCAACAACGAGCGCTGCCTAATTTAGATTGATTTCCAAATCCTGAACTGGTGAGCAAAACGCGCTTGCCCCGTGCCGGTGCCCGACTTAACTGCTGTTGCGTTAGTGGCGAACACAGAGCGTGGCATGACGTGATCAATTTGAATTGAGCGTTTCACCGAATAGCTGCATCTAAATGGTTCAATTCGCATAAAACGTGCGAGGTGTGCGCGAAATTCGGGCTCAATCAGCGTAAGAAACGGATATTTCAACATCCGGCTTGCGCGACTTGACCGTAGGCGCAAGCTTGGAGCTCCAGTGAGTGTGGGCACTCACTTTATGCTCTCTTCAGCCGCCCTTTGGGGCGTTTCCTCCCTGACTTGGCCGTGCGGAGTTTTCGCACGGCCTTTTTTCGCAACCCGACGAAAGCAGATCGCTCACGTCAATCGCACAATTTTTCGACCATAAGTTATGGCCCTACGTTACAGCCCACGATAGTCCGCAACCTCTGCGAAGCTGCGAAGGCGTTAGTCAGCCAGGCCTCCCTGGGCGGGCGGCGCACGCACGCAACCATGTCAACGAGGCTATCGCGTGTAGACTGGCGCCTCACGCCCCTGCGGGCGTTGTACAGTCTCATGCAGCTTGGGAATGAATTGAAGTCCTCCGACAAACGCTGCATCGCGGCCGGAGATCCGTTAGAGCTTGAACGGGCGCGCGATCGAAGTCGTTCCTCACCGCCTTGCCCGCAAGATCCCGCAGAGCCCGACGGCATTGCCCTCTACCCCGAAGCGGATCAACGCCCTGACCTTCACCAGCTCTCCAGCTCTGCGCTGGAGCGGTGACTCGCCTGGTCGGTCGGACTCTTTGCAGCATTTCGCGCCTGCTGTGCTGCCGCAATGCAGCTGCGAATGTGCGCATTCGGAGCCGGTAGAAATGGCGAAGCATGTCCTTCTCCCCCGCGCCGTTTCCAGACCACTATCCGACCTGCAAAGATCGGAGCGCAATGCTGCACACTAGTTGCGCTCTTGGCACTGATTTGATGCAATCGACGAGATATCGACGCTTAAATTCCGCACGGACCCCCGGTTACCGTGTTTCTGCATGACCGCCCCCTCTAGTGGGCTTGAGGACCTGATCGCCGGATCGGCCGGGCCTGTGGCATTGCACTTCGTAAATCCTACTCAGTTCCATTGTTTGCATCTCGTCCTCACTCCGTTCGCGTTGGCGCCTTCCGGCTCGCAATGGCCGCGCGGAGCTCATCGGGAAGCTGATAGCATTCCTGCACCCAGGGAATGTGCCCTGACGGACATCGACCGCCCAGCGTATCAGCCCTCCTGTAGAACCTCCTTATTCGCGTAGGCGCGAGCGAATTTTGGTCCTTACCTTCGACCAGCCCAAAGACGTCGTGGAGTACGAGCACCTGGCCGGAGCAGCTTGGCCCGGCTGCAATTCCGATGGTGGGGCATGGTCAGTGCATGGATTGCGCGTTCCGCGAGCTCGGCCGGAATGCTCTCGAGGATCAGAGCAAGGCAGCCGGCTCCCTGGACGGTGAGCATCATCGAGCAGACGTAACGCTTCGGCTCCTGTCCTCCCTACACCTTGAAGCCCCATGACATCGACGCTGTGAGGGGTAAGACCAAGATGCCCCATCACCGAAATGTCGCAATCACCAAAGCGCATGATCCCCAGACGCTTGGCGCCGCCCTCGCGTTTACGGCGCCGGCACCCGCTGCAGGACATCTCCGGCAATGCGTATTGTTTTATCGAGACTGAGATGAAAGCTGAGAAACGGCATGTCGGCCACACCCGGGCACGAGGCCCTTTGTGCGAGAGGCTGCTTCCAGGTGATAATTCATCATTGCCATACTGGCGGGAAGCGTATCGTGGACGTCCCGGGCAGACATTGCCGACACTATCACCGACGAGAATGATGTCGCTCGCGGTATCGGCGATGCGGCCGTGACCGCATCGTAAGCTGTCGTCGTCGCGATGGTGCATCCCTCCGTTTTCCATTGCTGCAGGACTGAACGGTGACGCCCTGCTAAGGCGACTCTGAAGTGTGGCTCATGCGTGGACAATTCTAGGACACCGATCGTTGGACCGGACACGGAAAGAGTTTCTTTCTGAAGAGGAGAGCGGCTTCGCCTCGCGAGGCGGAAGCATCGATCAAGACACGTTCCAAGCGCGAGGATACAGTTTCATTTGCTCGAACCACACGGAAGCCGCCGTCGATACGGCGCACTTTGCAATAACAGGAAGAGCGCTTTGTTGGCTTCATAGCGCGCCGCCGCTCGGCTGCTTTGCGTTCCCGCCATGACCAACGAGCCATTCGTCGCCGAGATGGACCACGACCACCTTCGACGGCAACGTTCAAGCGAGACTTTGTAAATTGAAAATCGATCGGACATCGCATCCCCGCTAGCTCATCCCCATGCAGCCCACCGGAGGCCGCCATGTCTTTGCCGAGTATCTCATGCAGGCGAGCAAGACGGTCGATGATCGCCATTCGACAGACTGCGCAATGCGGCTAGATCAACTTCGAAGAACGAGTCTGCCGCTTCAGCACTAGTTCCTGGGGCCTCCTTGTCCGCCCACCTCGGCGAGGCTGATCGACGTGAGTCTCGGAGCGGGTGAGCGGGTTAGAGTTCGCAAGCCGTTCGTGGCCGATACCATAATAATATCCGCTCAAAGTCGCAGCCGGTCTGCGGCAAATGCCGACGAATGAGTTGGAAGCTGCTTCTCCCAAAATCACACCCGTCCCTGTGATCGATCAGGAAGCCTTTCCGTTCTACAGACAGACCCATCAGGGCGAACGAAATCCATGCGAGAGAACGCCAGAAGAAATAGTACGATTTGAGCGCATCATTGGAGGCAGTCGTGCAAAGTCGGCCAATGACTTAGCCGCAGCGCGCTTCTCTAGCCTGTAAGAATTGGAACCGATGATTGTTGCCGTGCTCAGTATCACTTAGTTTCCACACCACCCTTGAAAGGGCCTTGCTCGATTTCTCTGGCCTGTCGGGTGATGTCGCGCTAGGCATCGCCCGGCTAAGGCCCTATCCAAGGGAGCTCACTTACTGGCAGCTGTCAAGCTGCTCGCAACCAGCGCAACCATTTTTGGTCGGCCTCCCGCCGCGACTTGAAGCGGTCGACGCACCTTTTGGAGCAAAGCGCCGCTCGCCAGCAGTAGTAGCGGATCAGCCCGAACTTCCCGCCACAAATAGCGCAGCACCTTCCGCCATGGAACGCGTGAGAGTTATTGCGCATGTTTGCCTCCTATTGGAGCCACTTAATCAGTCCCATGCATTCTCCACTTCCACGTCACAGCGCCCGCACGTGACGTGCGGAGCCGCCAATTCCGATTCTCGGGTATGCAAGAAGCAGCCGGCGCAGCAGAATGACCCTGATGCGTGCCTTCTTGGTGCCGCCTCTGAGAGCCGTTGCGCTAAACTTCCCCACCTATAACTGCTATTTTGATCCTGAATAATGCGATGAGCGGCATTTGGCCGCTCAAATCCTGCAATATTTCAGCTCTGCTTGAGAGTCTTCACCGCAAGAGATTATCCGCGGCTTTCGCGGTTCTCGCTCCCCGTGCATCAAGCGAACAGATCGGCAGCTTCCCTGATAGCGGCATAAATCTGATCAAGATCTGCGGCTGTAACGCAATAAGGTGGCATCACGTAGATCGTATTACCGAGCGGACGCAGGAGAAGATTTCGGTCCTTGAAGAAGGCTTGCAGTTTCGGACCGATGCCGGCGAGATAGCCGGCGTCATTTGTTTTCAGATCAAGCGCAGTGATGGTGCCGGTCCGACGAACGTTTGCAAAGCGCGGATCAGCCTGAAACGGCCGAATTGCGTGCTCTTGCATGGATGCGAGGGTTGACACGCGCGTGCGCGCATCGGAGCTCTGCCAAAGATCCAGATTGGCCTTTGCGGCGGCGCAGGCAAGCGGGTTCGCCGTATATGAACTCGAATG
>Ga0214543_1002411_pt1 | contig 36655 bp, 15 predicted proteins | sample CNSS2metaG_FD_160094 | JGI IMG/M metagenome (GOLD analysis project Ga0214543, IMG submission 160094) | Root nodule microbial communities from cowpea collected in UCLA plant growth center, Los Angeles, California, USA - CNSS2 | ecosystem: Host-associated > Plants > Roots > Nodule | place: USA... | reverse complement strand
ATGAGTCTCTGCTGATCAGTGATCATAACGGTATGTCCTGATCGTTCTTGTGATGTTTCTATGTGTAGATAGAGCATCCTGTGGAGTTAGAGGTGTTGACGTTTTTAAGGCGTTGACGTTTATAAAGCTGTCTAAACAGGATAACAGTAGGGAAGCTAGCCTTTTGCTCAAATTCAATAGAAATCTTCTATGAGAACTTAGATTTGCATGATCCTATGTTTGACTGATGTTTGGATTAATTGTTGTATGGAAATTGGGTTTCTGGTATGAATTGTGTGGCTCTGCATGTGAAGATAGATTAAAATTATGTTGATTTCGCCCAGGCGAGCAGCTCTCGCTTGAGCGAAAATACCAGAAATTCACCCCTGCAACTGCGTGAGGTCTCGCCTAGGCGAGCTGGATTCGCCTGAGCGAGAGACACTCTCATCTAAGCGAAATAGCTTAGCTTGAGCGAGAATTCGTTCAATTTTAGAGTTGCCCACTGTTTGAGTCTCGCCCAGGCGAGAGTGACCCGCCTAAGCGAGAATGACCCTCTCGCCCAGGCGAGTTCCTATACAGAATTGTTGATTATTCCTCTATTTTAATTATTAGAAGCTATAATAAATGATTTAATGTGATGTTTATTCATATTATGCTTGGATTATTGTGACTGGTAGTACATGTGGTAGAAATTGTATAAAATCAGATCATCAGAAGGTGTGGTTGCACTAGAATTTAGAGGGGAATTCTAGAGAATAAGTTAGTGTATGTGTAAGAACATGAGGACTCCTAATTTGGTTGGTATCCTGAAACTTCAATAATCATTCACGCTCAGGTAGAGCAGAATGGATTATGTCGTGAGGAGTAACAGGAGGTCCTAATTTTTGGACTTGATCAAGTCTTAGACGCGAATGGGACTTACCTTGTGAGCGGTCAGGTGATAACTCCTTGTGTCCAACTCTGCAGAGTTTGGGAACCGTCACAGGTGCACGCCACCAAGAGATCCAATGTCGCTTACATAATCCAGATATCGAGTCTAGAGTAATATATATGCATTGTGTTTGTGGTGGTCTATGTGATTCTGGTGAAAATGAGAAAGATTGCATGATTTCTGTTTATAATTGAACTGTATGATTCCTTTAATCAGATTAGCTTACCCTTGCTTTTTGTGTTCCTGTCTTGTGTTGTATGTTTTCTTTTGCGATGATCACCTATTCGGTGGGAACAAATGTGATTGCAGTGTCAAAGGCACTTCTGGAGGATGAAGAGCCATCATTTTTCTTGTTGAGGAGGAGGTTTCCAGTGGGAGCTTTAGCAGTGGTCAGTTTAAGTATAGAGTTTATTAGTTTAGTTTAAGTGTATAAGTGATATATTTTTATAATCATATCTTTTGTAAGACTATATTAATATATTATGTACATTGAATTATCTGTTTTGGAACTATGATGAAACTCCCTATTTTTTTATTAACTTTAAGCTGCTGAAATTGGGATGTTACACGTATAGAACCTTTAACGTATTCCTTTACGCCGAAAATAGATAGTATAAAAATTAAGAAAAGTTTGATATCACGTGACAATTATTACGAAAATCAAGAAAAGTTTGATATTCAATGGCACAATAGTTTCAAATATAGATTAAGATAGATCTTTATGACTCTCATATTATATAAAAGCAGAGAAACTTACGCCTAATTCTACCTTGTTATACTGAGCCACGAAAATAAAGTTTGTTTTTACTTCTATATTATAATTTAGTTTTATCAATAAACGATGTTAGATATCCTATATAAAACACCGACATATTATATATGAAATTGAACTAATTAATGAAAAGTGTTTAAGGATATGATTATGATGAGTAGATTGAAAGGTTGGTTGATGTATGCTATGAAAGTATAGGTAGGTTTGGTCTATGATGATGATGAAGATAGAGGCACACGTGAATTTGATTGTGAATGGAACTTGTTTATGAGTGTTCCTCCAAGTCAACTTAATTGACAAATTGAATCCATTAACAGGGAGAGAAGAAAATTGCATGTAGGTAATATAATAAGAACAATAAGAATAGTTGAAAAGAGGAACAAAAGCGTGTGAGATATCAGAATCATGTAAAAACAATGAATAGTGGAGATTAGGGAATTTGATGACAACTTTGGCAGATGAGGCAATTGGTGCAAATTTTGACTATTTCAATTTTATTTTTTTGGTTAGGTAAATGCAGGTTCCCCAGTTTTAGGTATTGAATTTGAGTGAGAGGGTCACGTGTAAACCATAAATGTCACCATGGAAATACTGAGTTTTCTTTTGAACAACAACAACAACAATAACATGTTTTCCCCTTGTCAACAAATGATTCCCTCATGCAAATAAGCTTTTAAATTGTTTGTGTTAGTTTCATCATGCTTTTTAATATTAACAAACATTGCAAACCAATGTAATTAATGTATAATCATCATTCTCATTATGTAAACTCCAAAAAATCTTCACCTTTCCAATTCTTAACCATATTTTACAAATATAAAACACTAATGTATAAATTTTTTCTACAGAATTTATTTAGATAAAATTATTTTAAGCACTTCAAAAAAAAAAAGGAAATGAGATTTCCATAAGTTGTAATTAGTTTATGCACAGCTTAAAACTAAAATTTTAGAGAAATTATATGAAATTCTGAAAATGAGTTTTTACACAAATTAATTTACGTTTCTGAAAAAATATATTTAATCTTTTCTTTTTATTTTGTTGTATTTATGAAAAAAATAATAATCTTTTTGTACTTTTTTTTATAGAAAATTTTATTCAAATATTATTATTATATAAATTTTTTTACTATTCGAGACCAAGACATCTTTAAAGGAGAAAACCCCATATATTTAGACAACTTGAAACTTAAAAAAATAAACAAAATTATGTCTCTAAACCAGCTAATAAAGCAATAATAGGTCATAGGTCATTATGGTTTATAAACCAGTAAATACATACCCAGTTATATAAAATATCCATCAAAACTCGTTAACTTTACAAGTATGAGATCACATTCAATAATATTAATTGCTTATAAAGATCTTGCACTAGCCAGGGTGAGAGTGCTTTTTACACTCTCCTTATTTGGATAAGGGGATCTACCACTATTAGAAGACAAAAACATCTCAAGAACATAAGAATGAAATGCTGAAAAATATATAATCTCAGTTAGAACACTTGTAATTTACTTTTTCCCTTTGAGAGATATTAATTTTCGAAACAACCATGATAAACATACTATCTCTTGAAAAATCTAGATATGAGTTTAAGTTTCACCTTTAATAAAAATAAAAAAAGTTGAACATCATATAAAAATAAAATTCTCATAAACTTGTCATTTTAAAATTTTGAATTAAAAATAATATTAACATTCGTGTAATTAAACTCATATTTTATTATTGTTTCTTTTTCACGAGATTCTCTCTTAAGACTCATAATTTCTCTCTTAAGACTCATAACCGAAAGTTAATGTTTATAACCTACTAATGTTGATGACAACTTAAATAAGTACCTATATCAAAAATCTTCTTACCGGGTGATTTAGTGATTTCTCCAAAGTTCCATCATTGACAAACACTAACAAAAGCGAGTTATCTCTCCTAAAATGGATTTGAAAATTTGTTTATCATGTTATCTTTTGATCTGTATAAAAGAGAAAAGGTAAGATAATGCTGCGATTTGGTAAAGCACCAGCTGTTAGTTAAATGTTGGACTGAACATATTTTTTTCTGACATGCTATCAGTATAAGGATCCAAAATTTGGCAATTGTACTATGCATTCTACTAGACCTGACCTATTTATGATTCAACAATGTTGGCTTGGTGAGCTGTTAAAAACAAGAAAATATTTAAACAGAAATGCTCATTTTAAATATTGAACATAACCTGTTTGTAAGCATGTGGAGGAAAAAATATCCTGAATTCAAGCTTATAAAAATTCTGAACATATTAACCTATTCTTAAATCATGCACTGCACAAGAAACCAAACCATGGTCTGAGCTAGGTGACACAACAGTTCGAAATATGAAGACAAACTCAACATCAATGTACTTGTCTTAATTACTCCAGACCTACCATTTGCATGCGAGCATTATGAAGATGGAATGAGGAACAGTTGTTATAGTTTTGTCAAAGAAAGTAGGCCATGGCTCTCTTATATTAGTGTATATGTGTGTGAATAATAAAATTTCAAGTTAGAAATGTGAACCATGTTCAACGTTCTGATAAATTTGGTGAAAGACTGCCACACCACTACTTAAAGTTAACACTCACAACACAATAAAAGGCACACACATACTAATAAGACTCTCTTATGCACTTGGATATTTCTCGGGAACAGTGCAGAATCTTAGCTATAGCACAGATCAAACTCTCCAAATATCTAATAATCTAACGATAAAATGGGTTGATTTTCCATGTTGGCCAATCATAAACTGGCATCCAATACACAGTTTGGTGCTTTTAGGCCAAAAGAATCTTGGTTTAAGCAAGGTCTAGATTCTGGAAAGTGACAGCGTCAACAGTGTCAGACAAATTAAACTCCCATATATCATAATAATGATTTCATTTCAAAGTAATCATGAGTCAATGCAGTATTTGTATAGCCAACCATGAATGATGTTTAGAATAATTTTTTTATGGAATCTTGTTTATTTTAGTTGCAGTTGTTGAATCAAAATTAGAGTTTTAATTACATTTATGTGTCTAAGGATGAATACCAGTGATCCTAATAATGATGTGATAGTCAGTATTGTATTAGACTCCTAATAATGATTACTCTAACATATACACCAGCAACCCCAGATGACTAATAATATCAACTATATCCTGTTTTGATGCAGTAAAAGGTATTTTACTTTTGATTCAGGCGTGATTCATTACACACACATGTGCATATTAATGCTCTGTCATTAGTTTTTGTGTTCTGCCAACACTTATGATTTTGGACTGACTTCATATTTGGAGTTAAAAGTATGATTATATATAGATTAGACTGTTTGCAACTAAAACTGGTAATATGCATAATAAATGTCTGTAATAAAATTAGATTAACTTAAGAAAACAAAACTCTGTTTCTGATTTTCTGATCAAAGATCAGCACTACTAAAAGCACATAAAGAAAGTGTTTTTAAACGCAAAAGTTATGACATGGTGTCCAATTTCAAAATTTGGAGAACAATGGTGCACATCCATAAGGGAAAATGATAAGAACATGGTTATGCATCCAAATCCAATAGCTTTATTTATATATTTTATTGATAATTGGTTATGCCTAGAGTTTTGAAAAGTCTAATTCACTTGGTGCACCTAAAAACTAAATCCATTGTCTATAACATGCAAATACGGTTACTTTCCATTCAAAGCTACATAATGAAAATTTGACTAATTAATGAGAGTGATGTTGTGCCTATCTGAAACCACTGAGGAGGCTGTGTGGTGTTGAAGTGCATATCATCATCTGGTATGCACTGTAGTTTCAGTCATTCTTCTTTTTGTTGATGGTAACCTTTCATGTCATTTTGCTAGGAATCCCCATCAAAACATTGAGCAAAAGCCTAAAACGACAAGGTTGAAGCACGTGGCGTGGGTTGTGGCAGTGCCATGTGTACCGAAGCCGCCCACAATTGGAAAGGGAACAAAAGGGTTAGTTCATCAATGGCTAGACGTTTAAACTTTAAACTTGGTCTTCAGAATTGCCTTTCCAACATTACAACCACTGTTGACAAAGAAAAAATCACTTATCAGTCCCTGCAAATACGGCTTTTGACAGAGAAACCAAAATGGAGTTTAATATTAATCTCTCCTAATTCAGAGAGATCACTCTTGAACAACATTTGACGTGGCCAATCTACATGCGCACCACACACCAACAATTTTGACTGCCTTTGCAGCTCTTGTTGATAAGGAATTGACGAGACAACTGTTGGATAGGATGGGTGAACCTCAATTCTATACAAGGATCAACTGCTCAAATTGTATAGAATAAACCAAAACAGAATATAAAATGAAAATAATAAAACCTGTTTATCATCTACATTCATTTCACTTTCTCTGAGAAAAATGAGAACAAATGATAATTTTGTTTTATTCTGTCATGTCATAATAAATGAAAATTATGATTCATTCCACTCCAATGATTCTCTGTATATACATACAGGATATACTTGTAACCGTATTAGCCACCTTACGGATTTATCCATTTCGAACCATCAACTATCACATCAGAAGAAGAGATCAGGATTCAACGGAATATACCCCGTGGCACATAGCAGCCCAACAAGAATATACAAAATGGTCTATGCCACTCGTTTACGTCTTTTTTGTATTTTACTCAGAAATAGTTATTGAACATATAATCTCTTCCTCATTATTATTATTATATGACAAAACTGCTGATAGGTCCACTTATTCTTGAAATATCTCATTCTGGCTGGTGATATTTAGGTAAAGTGTTTATCTCTTTGAATAACAGACTTTAAGGGTGAAAAATAACACTAGAACTTCGTAATTAAGGAACCATTTAAAGTGTTGAACCTTTTGCTCCCAGCAGACTAGTATCAAAAGAGACTGAAAGGGGAGAACAGATAACGATGTAGTTCCTTAGCTAAAAGAATAAAATGCATGCTTAATGTAGAAACTTTTAGGGAAGTCACAAAAAATATTAAAAGATATCCTATTAAAACCAAATGTTTGCCTGCCAATGCCATTGCCTCAGAATGTGTTAACTTTATCTTACAATACTTTAAATAACTTTCAAATACCTTATTTGGAGTCCTGAGAACAACGGTCTGACATTAAAAACCAAGAGCAGCTTTTAGCTAACTTGTGTAACTCTAATTATCACTAACTACAGAACCCAAATCCTAGTTCAAACTAACATAGTGCAAAAGGTCACAGGTTTTATTTGTTGCTTCTGACTAAACCCTTTTATGAGATCCCCAACTACATATAAGGAACCTAAGTAAATGATAAATTCCTATCGACTTTTAGGGGATAAAGTCCGTCTAACAACTACACAGCTGATTTTATGAGAAACTATAGTTTTAGACAAATCTGGTAGCACAGTACTGAAGTTTGAAGAAGATAACCAAGAATGTACAATTTAAAAGGAACAAGTTACTGCAAGAAGAAAATACGTTTGAATGTGTGTTCAATCTATTTGATAGAGAAATGGTCTCTAAATACAAGAGTATAAAGACACGTGAATACAAAGAACAATGGCAGTCTAATCCCAAGCATAATTATAAGGAAGTTTTAATTATATCTAAGTAACCTAAAAACAAAACATCAAGGAGTCTGAACTATAGAGTCTAAACTTTAGAGGAATCAGGACCATAACTACCAATTTATCAAAGTAATAAACTATAGAGGAATCAAGACCATAAATATCAATTTCTCAAAGTACCCACTATATAGATATTGTCATAAAATACTTCTAATGCAGCTATATATTTTAGAATAATAAAACTTTTGCAACTAATCAGTCCAACACCCCCAAGTCCGTACCCCACAGAAGAAAGACCACAGAAAAACCAGTAGCATATGTTTTGAGAGCTAAATCATTACAAATATGTACTCAACATGTCTTGCCTCTTTAAGATAATTCATGGCTAACTACAGACCATTAAGATGATAAAACTCAATACAAGATCTGCAGCATTTATGCACTCGATAAAACTGTTTTGATTCCACATCCAAAATCGAGCAATGAAGGCAAACAGACATGATTAATACATCCAGTATATGAATGATTTTAAACCCAAGAGTGATTTCAAAACAGGCGTTGTTTTGCTCCCACTGCTCTGTCAAATTAATAGCTGTTCAATTATTATGGGTGCTCTCAAGTAAAGCTAAATAGATAGTTCCAGACTAGACATTTTCCATTAATCTTAGCATCCAAGAAATGAAAAAAGAAACCTAACACGCAGAATTTCAATAAAAATATTTCAAAAATCTACTACCAAAAAATTAAGAAGCAAAGTTTAAGGTTAATATCTTCAAAACAAAAGGAAAACAGCAAAATTAAGCAGTCAACTCACTGAAAGCTCCAATTTCTTCTCAGCATTCCCCTGCCAAATGTCCTTGATACTTTCATTAATAGTGAAGCCAAAAATTTGCAATATCTAAATAACTTCATCTTCTAAATCGATCTCCAACAAGCAACATCTAAATGACTCAAGTATATTAAACTTGCCGGGATGCAACATTCTGACACCATTTCACAATAATTTTAAACCTCAACTATAGAAATTTTGAACAAGCAAATAACAAATCGAACCAACAGAAAAACATAAGCGCCCTAATACATGGTCAGAAACAAAAAATGCAGCTGGGGACTCAACAAGCAACACCACACAGGCTTGCACAGAGCCCCAACAAGCAACGATTTCTTTCATCAATCGCCATAGACAACATCATCCAACTCGCTAAGCCTTCTTACTTTTCTTAGTCTTCACACTTTTCACAGCCTTCACCTTCACTTCCCCTGTTTTCATCTTCTTCAATTCCCCTTTCTTCGTCTTCTTCACACCAGATTCCTCATCCCTAACAACCAATTCCGTCTCACTCTTCACCTTTTTCTTCTTCTCCTTGGCACTAGATTCCGTATCCTCAGCAACCAATTCACTACCACTCTTCCCCTTTTTTCTATTCTCCTTGACACCAGACGATTTCTTCAACCTCTTCCCATCATTCAACACACTCGAAACCCCTCTCTTCGTCTTCTCATCCACATTCTCATCACCACCACCATCATCACTCGCCAATTCATTTTCAATCTCATCCTCACCACCATTCTCATCCATATACCTAACTTCATGAATTCTCCCCTTCTTCTTTGCCGATTCACGAACCTCCTCATCTTTTTTCCTCTTCTTGTTCTTCTCCTTTTTCTCATCCTGCTCGTTAGCACCCTCAATCCTCAACTTCACGTCCGGAACTACCTGATACACCGGCAACGACACACTCTCCAACAGCTTCAAATGCAACGACCGCACATTCCCCCACTTCTTCGGCACAACCTCCACAATCCCCTCAACCGCAGCCATCACATTCTCCACAATCCAGTCTCTCTCCATCCCCACCTTGGCAACCCTAACCACGCTACACGTGCCGGTCCGCATGAACAGCATCGCGGACGAGCACGCCTTCTCCACCTGCTCCTTCCAGTTACTCTTCTTCAGATCCACCGGCACCGGCAACTTCCTCTTCTTGAAAAATTGCTTCCCGAGTAGCCGAGGAAGCAACGGCACAATAGTCTTCTCTGCAAAAAACAAATCGTAGGAACCACAGAGCTTCCGCTTCGCCTCAAAAGCACGATAATCGGAGGCCAGCTTTGACAGCTTCAGGATTTTCGCGATGGGGATAGACTCGGATTGGATCTTGGCCTGGGCCTGGGCCTTGGTCACGCGGCCCTTGTTGGGCCGGTCGTCGAGGATGAGACACTGTTCGGAGAACTGCGAGATCAGTGAGTGAGGGAGAGGGATCTTGTAAGGGTTAACGCGCGATTTCGCGGGTATCTTCTTCAGCGTTACGACGAGGTACACAAATTCTTCGTCTTGATCGAAGAGTTTGGGCTTTTGAGTTTCCGATTGAGTGCGGCGCCATTTGAGAAGCGCGTCTATGGCTTTCGTGACTGTGGCGGGGTTTAGGTTCTCGGAAGCCATGCGCCAAAGTAGGGTTTAGGGTTTAACCAAATTGAGTCTTCAGTGAAGAAGAAGGAGAATTAGGGTTTTGGTGGTCAGAGTTGAAATATAAGGGGTTTGACTTTTGATATGGGCCATTCAAGAGATAAGAATATAAGAATGTAAGGATGGTCCAGCCCTTTGGCCCGAATCTAATTATAATTAAACAGGAAAACGATTATTGTTTTCTTTTTTTAAACACAAATAAAACTATAGTGAAAATAATTACGAGGAAGGATTTAAAATAATCTATAAAATAAAAATGTGATAAAGTAATTATCATTATTATTTTTAAATAATATTATTGTTATAGGTTTTTAAATGAAGTACAATATTTGTTTCTGGAATATTAATATTACAAATAGTCAAACTTAGTGGATTAAAGTGTACAAAAATTAAAATTATATATAGAACTAAATTGTGAGTTTCTAAATAAAGTATAATTCTTTTGAAAGTGAATAAGAAATTTTTTTAAGTGCAAATTTGAAAGTAAATGAGTGAGTTACGAAGTCAGGAAAATACTGAAAAATTGTTTATAATAATATATTTAAAATTAATAAATATATAAATAATTTCATGAAATTATCTTATTCATATAAAATAATAAATGCATCACTTAAATGAGTTATATATTTAAAAATAATATAATTATTTAATCTAAAAATAATTTTATTTTATCATATTAACGAATATTCTCTCGGGATAAATATAGAGTTAAGACATAATTTTACAAAATCTAAAACGGAAACAAATATATTTACATCTAAACTGGATATTTATGGATATTTAAAATTCTTTTTTTATGTATCTATTTTTATATTTTAATTTATCTTTTAAATATAAGTTTTTTAAAATTAAAGTGTTTACTTAATTAATTTTATTCTTTAAGTAATTGCCTTTTTAATTTAACCAATCTTTTTTATTTAACCTTTTTTTAAGATTTAAATATGTTTTTTGTCTCTTAATTTTTAGTGAAAATTAGAATTGGTTCTTTTTCAAAATTTTAGTCCAATTTAGTCCCTCAACTTTAGAATTGTAAAAATTTAGTTTTTTTAACCAAATTTTGTTAAGTTTATTTGATGTTTCAAACTCGTTTCATGATAGCATTTGAGTTGTTTGTACGGTTTAAAACATTTTTGTTGTAATATTAGCTGAGAATCACATTTGAAACATGTTTGAAACGTTAAATAAATTTAACAAAATTTAGGTTAAAAGGACTAAATTCACACATTTCTAAACATGAGGGACTAAATTGGTTCAAAGTTTTGAAGATGGACTAATTTCAATTTAGGTTAACCATTTTTTTAAACTAACCTATTTTTTTAGTTATAAAATTACCTACAAAATAAAGAAAAATAAAAATTCTAATAACATTTTTCTTGTTCCAACACATAATTGTTCTACTACACTACATATATTTAAGCACATATACTCATGAGTGTGTTTTTATACACTGATACATCATTTAATCTTAATTTTATTATATAATAATTGTGTTTAAATTTCTTATTTTATCTAGGATTTCTGCATAAAATGAAAACATATGATAAAATCAATTCTTTAAGCCTTGTTACACCAAAGTTGTTCTAGGCAAACGATATAACAAAGTCTAATTAGAGAATCTAGTTTATACAATTTACCTAGACGACTTAATAAATCATTTATGTGTTGAGTTTTAAGAATATTATGTAACTACATAAATTGTTCTTGAGCATTCTAACTTGTGCTTTATGTAGATCAACTAAAAGCAAGCACATAAATTGTTTGTAAATGATACAATAATTGAATTGTTTAATGATCATATAGACAAAGCAAACTTGACTAAATTGGAGATCTACTATAACTATAAGAAAACAAACTGGTAGGAATATTACCCAAACACCCATATTTAAAATTGTGACAATAGTGCTAAAATGTGGTTTTTTTGTCATTTCATTGTTATTTTGTTTACCAATGTACCCTGCTTTTGTTCTAGGGAACGATATCTTTATTGACAAATTGGTCTTTGCATAACATAATCATAAGGCATGAAAAGTGTAGTTGAGAACGTTTTTGGACTCTCTGATGTAGGATTATCTTGTTCCTTTTTAAGATTATGGAATATGGCGTGAGTTGATTAAGAAAACTAAGTGAAATCCCCACTGGACATTAAGATAGTATTCTATCTAGATGTGACGATTTCTTTCACAAAGCTTAAGAGAAGAAGATGATAGATTGATTCAAGTAAAGCAAGAATGGAAAGCACATAAAAACTTAGACAATAAAAGGGGAAAGAAAGCATAAAAATGGAAAGGAATAGAAAGGAATTGATGTGAGAAGCACACTACTTTAGAGGAGAGGCAAAGCCATGGACTCCTCTAAAGATAAGTGATGGTGTCACCACTTGAATCAAGGTTCAAGATAAGGCTTAAAAGTATTCACTCCGTAGGGAGGAAGACTCTCACAATGGTTAATACACAAAGGTGTTTAATTTCTCCAAAATGTTTAACCTTGTACAAGTGTTAGAGGTCTCCTTAAATAAAAGTGCCTAGGGGCCTCTTAGCAAAACATATAATCCAAAAGGGCTACAAAACAAAGCAACAAAAATAACATCTAGAAGGTAGGGCAACCAAGGAGCACATGTGTGGTCTCCAAAGTGTCTTCTTAGGCAAGCAATGGTGGAGGCGCCATCTAGAAGCTTCTAGACAACTTGATGGCCAAGGCATCTGATCAGCATTCTAGATGATTATAGAAAGCTTTGCTACTCCTCTCTCCTTCACATGTGCCTCTCCATATGCGTCCTCTCTCCTCATATGGACCTCACATTTATGCACCACTTGTCTCCATATTTGCCCTCTCCTAAACATCTTACAAGGCAAAGAAAATAGATTAGCATGTGGGCTTTAGGTTAAGTTAATCCTCGAGTCAACAAGTCAACCCAAAGTCAAGGTCAACAAGTTAACTTAAAAATAGTCAACCAAGCCCACTTAAAGGAATTCAAATTAAAGAAATGCTAAATAAGGAAAGAGATGGAGAAGCCTCCCCTTTTGACATGCTTCTTGTGATTCTTTTGAGGATGGTCTCCATGGTGCTTGGTGAGGTGGTCATGTCTTCATCACTCTTTTTCAAATGTCTTGGAAAAGAAAAGCCTTCCCACATGAATGTTCTTATTTCCTTTCTGTCTTTCTGAAACCCTAGGGAGCATAATATGTCATATATGTTTGTTTTCTCTTCAGCCTTGATCAGGTAATATTTATTCTTATGTTGTCTTAAGACACTATATTTTTTTTATTGAACTTGGGTACTTCTCCTTTGATGGTGTAGGGTTTTGTCATCCTTTGATGGTGTAGGGTTTTTATTATAACGTCCTACCCGGAAATTACTTACTAAAATAAAACAAAAATAAGATTTCAATAAAACAACCTCATTTATTAATCATCAATTTCCCAAAACGCAAGAAATATTTAAAACCTTGAGTTCAACGCACCAAAATAGATAAAATATTTCACATTAGGACTGTAATACAATTGAAATGATTTATAAAATTATTACAATAACACCATAGTCCAAATACAATAAACTAGTGAGAAAATCCCCAAGAGATCCCCACTCCGTCTCTATGCACCTGTCCGCTCACCTGCATCAACATCTGCTCCCATGTAACAAGTTACATGATCATCGCCACACACACACAGATAGGGTGAGCTCATTTAAATAAAACCAACCAATAAAATATGAAATACAACATCAAACATTTAAACCCCGGGTTAGTATTCTTCTCCCTCTTTCCTTACTTCTCCACTTCCAATACTTTCATTAGACGTCTATCATTTCTATACCCTTTAGGTGAGAACGATGATCGATCTTTGCTGCACGAGTGTCTACTCGCCCCTCCGACTACAGGCCACCACCTGATAGTCCACACGTGGGAATAACATTGCCATAACATCTCACCGTGACACCAAGTGGAGTTCCCCGAAACAAACATGAAGTTTGTAGCTGTTCCAGACTACCAAAGCTCTATCAGAATCACTCTGAAGAGGGCATCACTCGAACTTCGCCGTACGAGCCACAACTCGCACACTCCACTGGACTTCCTACACCACCAGGCTACAACCTAGAGTGGTCACGTGTTACCCCAATACAAGATTACACTCATAACTGGGTCCCCAGCCAAAGCATCGCATCATGAACATCCCCTAAAGCTGTGTAGAAACCTTTCCCCGCGCACCATCACTGAACCAAAACCGCTTGGCGTGCATCCCACGTCGCCAGGCACACACTAGGTTCAGACCACCTGACGGACATCACACACCGTCAAGCGCCACGCGCCTGCAGCATCATCACTGCATCGTCACCGTCAGGCGGACCCCACCACGCTGCCAGGCGCCACTCGCCGCTACCGCCTGGCGCACCTGCCCGTGCCGCCAAGCGCCACCGTGCCATCAGGACCTCCGCTATACCATACCGCTTGGCGGAACTACCCCTACCGTCAGGCGCCACCGTCAACAGTGGCCACTGCCACTGATTTGTGTTACGTTCGCCTGGCGGCTCGCTCGCGCCGCCTGGCGCCATACTAGTAGCGCAATGCTACTGGTTTCTTGGCACTTAAACAGATCCTCCAAAGGATTTGAATCACACCACACACAAACTTGAAGCACAATTATAATTTTCCAGCCATATTTCTATAACTAGAGCACAATGCACACATTTAGTCATGCCACTTAATCAATTAGTATTATACCCAGCATACTCTCAGTCATTCACTACTTAGAACATGCCACCACAACATGGTCAATGCTACACAATATGCTATAATCGCAAGACCACCATCACAACGCCTAATGTCTAGAGAAAATACACCATCCATACCGTATCCCATAAGTCAATCTCACTCTTATTACCAAGTTAACATGCATTCTGAATTATAGCTTATAGAACCAAACCTTTACAAACCACCACTGCACTATATCACACTTTACAACTTTCATTCATTTTAACCTTCTTTAATCCATATTATGCCACATCCATTTACATGCTTAATTACTTTAATCATATATGTATTAATTTACTAATTAGATACCCATTAACCCGAAACCCCGACAAAATCAAAACAGCAAATTGTTATGACGTGTCGCCTGACGACAGATCATGCGCCGCCAGGCGGTGTATGCATTTTTGGTTTCTACCCAAATTTTTCCTGCTCTCGTCATGACCCCAGACACCCTAATTACATTACCCCCCATCATACTAGCTTCACTTCAAGTGCACATATCCTACAGGGTTTAGACTTTATTCATGTGAACATTATTTCCATAACACCAGATCATCAATCAATTACATACTTCATGCATATTCATCACCAACCCAACGTAACCTAAAATCCCCAAAATCCATTCACAAATTTATGCAATTGCCAACAATCAAATAATCTCCAATCATAATTCATCATGCAAATTATACATGTGCAATAAGAATTCAATCCAAATACAACAACATCATTGACCAATCAACCAAAACAAGAAACAAACAGCAACAACAGTACAACGCCTGGCGGGTCACTCTCGGTCGCCAGGCGGATCATCCGCAAACCCAAAAAACTGGGTGCAACCACATGTGTCGCCTGGCGGCAATTCATGCGCCGCCAGGTGGTTTCTGGAAAATTCCAGAAAATGCAACCAGAACCAGGATTCAAAGCTTTCAGAATTCAAACATGATCCAGGACACATCATTAGAAGATCGCACACATTAAAACACGGAATAAGAACTCCCCTAACCTGGAATTCCTTTGCTTAAAAATGACAAGCTTGCGTTCTTTCCTTGAATTCCAACAACTCCTCAAGCTCTCTCGCTGTCCAGCCCTTCAATCCCACTCTCTACTCACTGTTTCTCTCTGAATTCGTACAGCCTTCAATACCCCAATTGTGCAGACTCCCAAAGCCCTCCTCCCTCTCACAATTAGCCTTTTAATTGGGTCTTAATTATGGTTTAATGGCATAAAACGAAATTGCTTGTGATAAGTGTCATTCAAGACCATTATGGGGTTGTTTTTCAGCCCCTTTGGATGCCTTAACGCGGCTGCTAGTTTTCTACCTCCTCTCTTCTTTGCCAAAAGTCAAGTTTAGCAAAAAGAAAACTTAATTTAGGTCTCACCAAGGTTTGAACCCCTAACCATGCAAATATTAAGTCAATGCTAACCCTCATGCCAATTCATGTTTCATGCTAAACTAACATAACTCAATTAGTATATTCTTACTTAACATGCACATTCATATTATTAAGACAATAATAATTAAATACACATAAGTGGCATACATAGGACTCGGACCCAAGTCCTCTTACACAATAAAGTACTCTCAACCACTTGAGCTAGTACCTTTCCACATCACATCAACCATTATTAAATGCCATAAAGGCTTCCACGACACGCATTTATTAACTAATTATTTATTTAATTAATTAAATTTCATGGGTCTTACATTTATCATGGGTCTGATTTTCTTCAAAAGTACTACGATGCCCTAATCATGCTAAGAAGACCGTTGACTATAAAGTTGGTGTGTACCATTAGTTTTTCCATTTTGGAAGTTTTTGGATCTAGCAAGTTTTTTTTTTCTTTTTTGCTGAAGGATCATGACAAATTCCTGATTATTTGTTGAGGTTCGTGGAAAACATTCAAGATTTGAGGTGCGCGAAGAGATAAGAGCATGAAGGCATGACTGAGGGGTCACGAAAGGAGGGAGCTTTTGACTATAGAAAATCGTTTATTAAGTTGTGCTTCTCTAAAAGCCCTTTTTATTTTGTATTATTAGTTGGTGTGCACTTTTGTTCTATGATTTTCTTAATCTTAAGTAAAGACAATGTTTCTTCTTAGTAAACGAGTATTCTTTTTGGAGCTCTGTTTGATTTATTTTTATTATGATTGTAATTTTTATTGTTCATTTTGGTTTGTATGTGTTATGAATTTATATCCGTGTAGAGCTTTGTGGATTCTACTTCTACATTTTCTTTGTGATTTTATTTAATTAAACTTATTTGTCTTTGTCATTGGCTTAATAATTTCCACATTTTGGGCAAGTTAAAATTGACCAAAATCATGTCACTGAACACAACCTAATTAAATTATTGAACACTTTTATGGTAATAAATTGACCTTGAGGAAAATGAGTCATGGTATGTAATATTTTGTTTTCGGATATATCTTGGGAATTGAGAATCATGGTGAGGCATTAAGGTTTTTTATTTCCATGTAAACATGATTCCCATATATCTATGTACAAGTGTCAACAAAGATTGAGGTAACTTGGCTCTGTGATGTGCTTCGAGGTGATGATGTGTTTGAGTTGTAGGTAAAACTTCTCAAGCATGTCCCAGAAGAGTATCAATACAAAGATGATGTGTGAATTTGTTCTTATAGGGCCGTATATACTCGAGGTTTTTATTACTTCATTAATGTAGTATTAGATTATCATATTCTGACTTGTCTTATGTATATTTTTTATGAAGCACTAAATACATTAGAAAATCTTTAATTAAGAGCATTATCCTCAAGCCATATTGATCTATACTTTTTTTTTGTGGATTAACAATTTTGAAAGTGAATGATGTTTTTGTAATACTTAGTATGTTATATGTGATAGTAATTGGTCCAGGGCATTTGGACGATGAAGGCAACAAAAGACCATTGTTTGTGACTCCGGGAATACAATTTTGTAGTCCAAATATACTGGAAATGACTTCAAGGGCAAAGATGATGACTATATTACCTTGAGGGTCTCAAATCTCGTGACTTGGTAGATAAACCCAATTATATATGTGTCAACATCCAATTTCGTCCGGGTAAAAAAAAAGTAATAAAAATAAATAAATATTTAATTGAGCATAAATACATATTTCTATTTTTACTTATTTCAACTTTATTTTCATCTTGTTTTTGTTTTAAATTCGTTTTACTTTTATTTCATGGTTTTTATTTTACCTTTTTATTTTATTACTATTATTATTGTTATTATCTTATATTGTTTTTATATGCATTTTATCTTTTTATTTTATTTTGAATTTTTGTCTTATTTTATTTTATTTCTTTTTTATTTTATTCTTTCTCTTTATCTGGTTTCATTTTAATTTTGCTTTGTTTTATTTTACGTTTTTTGGGTTTAATATATTTTACTGTACTTTTATTTCATTTTAGCCTTTTTACCTTTTTCCTTTTTATTTAGCCGTTTGTTTTTTTTTTAAAAAAAGGTGATGATGAAAGAAAAAGGTTTAATGAATACAAGTGATTCTGAAAGAGGTCAAGTGCCTGCACCACCCATCAATCAAGCCCTACCTGCATTCGTCATTCTACAATTTCTTTATTTGGGTGATGATTAGCCATGTGCAGGCTATGTTGAAGTTAGTTTTTATACGAAGGTGGAAATTGTCTCTAATCTCATAGGGTGGCTGGGTGGCTGAGGTGTAGGAAACCTTTGGCTGGAAGGCTTATGATCACATGGCTCGAGGATTCGAAAGAAAAAAGGAGAGAGAGCAGTTTAAAAAGGGGACAACTTCCTAGCACGGGCAGCTTACTGGCACAAGAAGATTTTACCATTTCAAAATGCAGTGGATAACACACAATAACAAGCAACAAAGGGGAGAGGAGAAAATGAGAGGAGGGGAGAAAAGAGTAGAAACAGCTCAGACAAAGGGGATCGCATACTTGAACGAGCAGACCCAAGACCACCAGCAGGAGCTCTAAGAGGTAAGCACCAATACTCGAATACTTTGGCATGAACATGACTGATGTTGTGTTGGTATAACTTGTCTGTTGGATTTGAGTGATGTTTGAGAATGAAACATCCTGTTTCCTCCCTCCAATGTCTCTACGCCACTGCACAAAGGAAAAATAAACAAAATCAAGCTCCTCACCCTCAATCTCTCTCGCCATCATCAGCATCACACCCTCACCTCCATCCTCTACAACCTTATCATTTACCAATCTTCCATCTCCATTAATAAAGCTACCCATATCCTCTGTCTCGATTGCAATACACACTCCCAACTATCATTTTCCAACCTTCATCTTCAACCCTTGCATTCACCTCAACTTTTCTTTCCATCTTCATCTTTCTCATTCACCTGCACAAAAATACAAAACAGAGACCAAGAAAGCCCCCACGTGCAAATCCCCTCCATTCAAGTCTTCGATTCCACCCCAAACTCCTTCTCCATCCCAATCCCGCAGCATTCCAGTCCATTCCTGCAGCAATCCCATTCGTAGAACACCACCTCAACATCACAACACCATTCCATCCTGCAAACAGAACACAAAGCAAAAAACAAAAATCACAACCCCACCCCTGCAATCCAATACCGCACCGGATCAGAACCCCCATTCTAGAACCAAGCTCTCACATTTCATCTTCCCCAATCACATACATCCAATCGGAAACGAAAACGGTGGGAAGGAGATAAAACCATCCTCGACGGCGTGCCGCTGGCGAGTCGGAGTTTAGCGGAAGATGCGAGTCGTGTGCAATTTGGTGCTAGGGTGATCAGCGTTGTCGGTAGTGCCCCTGGGTGCTGAAGCGGAAGCCGTCCGAGTCGCGCCTGAGAGGAGGAAGAGTGAAGGTCGAGCAGCTCACGGTTCTCGACGTCAAGGTCTGTGGTGGACGTCACTGCCGCCGTCGACGTCTTTGGATGGTTGCGGCGAGGTGACGATCTCTCGGGGTCAGCTTTCGAGAACGAGGTCGACGTCTCCTACGTCGGCGCCGCCGGCAAGTAAGCCGCGTGATGGCGCGGTGGTGAACTAAAAGTAGTGGAGGTGGTGTTCGGGTGGACAACAACGAGTGAGAGAGTCCTCGATTGACTAAGAAAGGCATGGCCGTGAATGGAGGGTTATGTTGTTGGTCCGAGCATATGGAGGAGAAGACAAGAAACCCTTGCAGGTTTCTATTCGTGAAGAAGATGAACCCCACGCGTGTTGGGTTTTCTGCACATTAAGGATATTAACACTTGGACTAGAATGATTTCCGCACCCCCAATGCCACTAATTACACCTTCATCTTTTGAATTTTCGAATTGGGCCATCCGTACTCTTCGCACCTCTGGTTCTACTCTTCACACTCCAAATCCATTTGTTTTCTTTGCTTGTTGGGGCTTATTTTGTTTTACTTCAAACACCCTCCTGATTGTTAACCACGCACCCCCTATTTCTTTGTTTATTGTTTTGGGCCTGTTTTTCTGTTCACTTGTTGCACCTTCACATTTACCACACACCTAACGATATTTTACTCGCCGCACCTCATTTTTTACTACACACACCCAATTTGCTTCATGCACCTTACACATTACTTATGCACTCCCATATTTGTGTTTTCAACTTTTATCCCTTTCTTTTCCACCTTTTTAATATTTCAATAAAAAAATCAAAAAAGTTTGAAAATCATAAAAATTTCACAAAAAAAATGAGAAATTCAAAAATACCAAAAATAATTTTATTTCACTTCTAGTGTCTATCCGACCGCTCGCGTCGTGTGACACTTTCTTCCAAATAATTCAAAAATGCTAAAAATATTTTTCTTTCTCTTTTAGTGTCTGTCTCACCGTTTGCGTCGTGTGACACATATTTTCAAGTAATTTAAAAAATACAAAAAATATATATAAAATTTCAAAAAATATAAAAATATCAACTTTTTTTAAAACAAAGTCTTTTTGAAGAACTACGTAACCCTGATTTCTCATTTTGAATGAGAATACGCAGGACCAAGGTCAATCCCTATCGGGCCCAAAAAATAAAAAAAAAATATTTTGTTTCTTTTAGTATTTTTGTATTATTATTTTTGGGGAAAATTAATATTTTGAAAACCACATCAACTTTGCATTTTTTAATTAAAGGTACAGCCCTCGGACGGGCATGGTAGGGTGCTAACACCTTCCCTATGTGTAACCGACTCCCGGATCCAAAATCTGGTTTTTCGCAGACTTGTTTTATTTTTATGGTTTTTCATAGTTTTCCAGGATAACTATGGTGACGACTCCAAATCTCTTGTTAAATCCGTTTTCTCTTTTGGTTCGTCGTCTCGTCGCGATTCCAGTTGCGACAATAAGATTCTTCAATGATTCAAATTCTCTCACAATGGACTTGGTACATCTTTAGTCTTTATTTACATATTTGTTTTACTGATTTTTTGTATCCTGAGCACCACAAATTATAAGCAGAGACACCACAAGTTGTGTTGGATATTTAAAGGTTGATCTTCAAAGATTTGATAACATGGTAAGGTGTTGGCTTCTCCCCTTTTGGAATTTTATGTTGTTGTGCATTATGGATCTAAACTCAAATTTGAAATCCAATCCTAAGAAATGGCTCATTGTCCTAACTATATTGTCTCGGTCATATAACTAAATCAAATTATTGACTAGGAAGTTGTATGAGGCTAAAGTTGTGCAACTTTTAATTTTCTACACTTCAAATGTAAGCTTGGTTTTAGCTATGTAAACAAAAATTTGCAGCAAGCATTATTTTAGTTGGTTTTGGTTTTGGTTTATGGATGTTAATTCAATTGGAGGGCTTTTGAATGCAACTTGTGGAAATGCAACTAAGATGATCATATCATTATTAGCACTTCATCATAATAAAGTCAATGTCCTTGCTTGGTTCCATTCACTCAAACCTTAACATTGGTTCTTGGAAGCTCACACCTTTGTGGTGGTTTGGCTAATCTCAAGATAGGGCAAAGATATGATAGAATATCTATCACTTCTTAATCTACCATTTTTTTATAACAGTTATATTATTAATTAAAATTTTGAAATTTTGAGTATGCTTAGATATGGGTTTGTTTGTTTTATAGAAGGAGGAGGACGAAGAGAAGGCAATGATAGGATTTTGGAGTGCATTTACGTGGTTGGTGGGTATGAAATTGGTCACATCTTTGCTTTCTAAATATGTACTTGGAAAAATCGAGGTACTTTATATATCTTTGGGGGTGGATATGGGACTAGCAACTCAAAGTTAATGAATGATACTATGTCATTTTTTTTTTCATTTTTTAGACTTATAACTAGGGGTTGATCCCTAAAGTATTACTTGAGTTATAAGAGTAGTTCCAATCACTAGAATCCTGGGAGAATTTGATGGTTGCTACAAGAATAGGGAAAAGTTCAGTCTTGAAGGAGTGCACACTTCCATTTAAGAAGAGTTCCACCATAGATGGAGGTGGGTGCCAATGGTGGGATCTTTGAGGTATATTTTATTTGAACTTAATTGAAAAGGGTGGAATATGTTCATACATATCACATTATAGAAAAGTAAGGTAGCAATTATCTTTGAACAAATAATGACTCTAAAAGCTTGTGATGACATCTAAATGGAGGAGAGAATGTCACCCTAGATTGGAATGAAGCAAGTGCTTGCTTATTAACTGTTTGAACTTTGCATGTCATGTTTAATTGGATTATCATCATTGCTATGCCTTTTATTGTCATCTTTGATGGAGATTTATTTGCTCCATGTCGATCCTATCAGAACCAATGGTAGTGCCTCAATGAATAAGAAGATTGATGGGGGCATGTAATGCATGAGAGGTGGATACAACCATATGTTTCTTTGACTAAATCAAAAGTTTAAGCAATTGGTGAGATTGTTGGCCCTTGGTTTTTCAACCATATACCTTCCTTTTTTTATTCTTTTTGTTTTTTGGCTATTTTTACTTCATGAGTGACATAATTGGTTTACTACTATTTTCATATTGAAATTGTATTTTTGATATTTTCCTTTAGTTTTGATTGAATGAATGGTATAAATTAGGCTATATTAACTAAGTATTTGTCTTAGCATATGGTGGCAACAACTTATATATGTCATGAGCCTTAGGAAATGAGAGGTGCACAAAAGGAATAGTGTTATCTATCTTGAACATTAAAAAGGTAGGTTTAAGTTGAAATATCAATATAGACTTTGATATCATTATTGATATTGTTAAAGATTTCTGTAAGTTTTCTTTTCAAACTGATTCATGTAAAAAATAGTTAAAATGATGAGGCATCATGTTTTAAGGCTTGCTTTGAAGAGTTACTTGATCTATATGTGGTTACTTGATCAGGAAAAATGTTAATACCCCTTTCAAGGCCTGACAACATTTCTCCACATTTTTGTTTGGAGTATTACGGTGGATTTGAGTGCAATCAGGAATCAAATAAGGAAAAGGTGCACACTGGAAAGTTTGTTGATATCAATCTATGCCTTATCGTGTTTTACTATGGTGATTTAAATGAATGCTAATTAACTACGTAACTATTTGTGATCGCAGATTTAGTTCCTAATGCCATGTTTGTCCCACTTTACATATTGTTATTATTGGAACTACATCATTGTGTTAATAATATTCAAGATATATACTGTTATAAAATGCACTATAGTGTTCTCATTAATACTATATATTGTTTTATCTATGTGGTTACTTGATCAAGAATAAAGTTATTCCTCTTTCAAGGTCGGTGAGATCTTAAAACTTAAGGTTTGGAAGTAAAGTTATGCATGCATGTTTGCTTCTTTAATGCGTGTATGTATGGAAATAACGTCATAATCTTTGCACCAATCCTTATTGTTTAGATTTTGTGAAATTTTTTAAACTAAATTGTAATTGAAGCATTTGTTTGGGTTTTGGGAACTTTAGGTGTCGAAGATCCTCGGTGTCCCATTACAGGCTTGGAAGTTCTAACTCAATGGAAAGTTAGGCAAACAAAGATGATATACTTTATGGTTATATGTTATATAACTTATATATTGACTAACAATCAAGATGATATACTTTATGGTTATTATATGTAATGTTTCCAAGGTCACATGTTTAGCTTTGTAATCTATGCATATTCATCTAATAATTTCCAAAGGCAATTACTATTTTTGGACAGGATGCACAAGAAGGATGGTCTGAATCATGCAACCCAAAATGTAAGGAACTCAAGCGGCCAAGTAAAGGCATTTTATAGGTTAAGTATGTTTTTCAATGGACTATATATTTTTTCTCATATTACATCTCAAGTATGCTTTCATGCATTGATTCATTGCACACATTCATCTACTGTATGGAATTCTCATTCTCATGTAATTTTTTAAACTTCTTTTATCTGACATGTTATCGCTGATTATGGATGGATTAAAATTGTAGGAAAAGAATAACCTTCTTTTAAATCACTTAGATTACTTAACAACCCAGTCTATCCTTAGCCAAAGTTTACCTCAAACCTCTTGTACCAAACTTCTCAATGGGAACTTAAATTAAAAAGCATGTTAAGACACACATTAAACTATAAGCAAAAATAAAAGAATTAAAAGAAAGTATAGCAACAAGACTATGCAGCCTAATGGGAAGGTTTTTAGACACTTAAAGCCTCTAAAGCCTAACCAACTAAAAAACATGATGTACTAAAAAGCTTAGGTTCCAATTAGGAGATGAGATCCAACATCAAAGGTCCCCCAAGACACCTACCTAGGCCAATTTTACAACAAACAAATCACAACTCAAATTAAAGAAAAATGCATATACAACCAAAGTTTTAGCTATTCCTTTCCAAGTGTTTATCTCCTCTTCTTTTTGTCTCCTTCACAAGGCTTCAAGTCCACTTCAGGTTTACTGTTAGTGAAAAACCAACATGGCAAGTGCACCAGTCGCACATAACAAGTAATAAGTATTTTATCGTTCTCTCACAAGGGACTTGTGCAACGCATGACAACTCTCGCAATTCAGACTTAATTAGACACAAAGTTCACACAAACACAATGAAAACTATTTTTGTATTTTATGAAACAGTTGGTGTGCAACAAGAAATTAACATAGTGTATTTACAATTTCTCAAGATTAGACTTTAACCATTTCATTCTCATGCATTCTAAATTATCCCAATTCCATATTCATGTTAAAATCAATTCATAAGAATACTCAAATCCTATTCCTAGAGACTTTGAGCCTATGATTACTCATCAAGTTTCAATTCCTTGAATCCTCAACAAGTGAAATCATGCATTAGTTTTAAGAATCTAAGATTACTAATGAACCAAGTTCTATTCCTAGATACAAGCATCCATTAGGTATTTAATTTCAAATCTAGATTCTAAAGATGTTTCCCAACACCTCAAGAATCACAAATCAAGCATGGGAACAATCCACATCAAGCATTAAGCATGAAGATCAAATACTAACATGAATTGGAAAAGCATATAAATTAACAACACAATTTTACACAAGAATTCAATGTTTTACATCTAATCTCAACAAATAGAAATTGTTCTCCATGGTGGAGAACCTAGGGTTTTACAAAATTGAAGAATAGGGAAGAAATTGGAACCATAAAGTAGAAACAATCCCTCTCCCAAGGTTCTTGAATACTGCTCCATGGTTCAATTGCGCCTCCCATTCGCATCTCCGCCTTCAATTTCATAGCCCATCATCCTCTCCAACCCAAAAGGGGTAAAACCTCTATGGATGAAGAAGGAAACCCAAGAAGGAAAACGAAGAGTTTCCCAACACCCCTAATAGCCTCCAAGAGTCTCTCCCAAGCACCCAAGGTGTTTCTATTCGTGAAAAATGAGGAATCCCTCTATGCTCTCGTAGAAACATGATTAGATAACCATATTCGCGTATTGGGGTCGATATTCTCACCCAGTGAGGCCTAAAATCGACGTTCTCAAACATGTAACTCGCTGGGCGAGCCATATTTTCGCCCAACGACTCGAATACTACAGTTCTGGTTTGTCATTTTCGCCCAGTGAGCCACCTGCTTGCTCAGCGAGTGACCCTGGCGCCCAATGGTCATTTTTTTGGCCTTCCAAGGGTGGTACAAGGCAGTATATACATATATGTGAGTTATTTCTCCATGTTTGCAATGTTGGACTTGATCTCGGTGTCCCTCGACGTGAGTATTTGTTTAAAACTCAATCTTTCATGTCCAATTATGCTTCCTTAAGTTTCAACTTATTTTCCTTCACCAGAATTGCTTCCTATTGTCTTATTTCACACACTCATAATAGAGATTAGAAGTAAAAAAGTATAAAACAACTAAAATACGACACAATGCAAAAACAACATAAACTAGAGGATTAAAGAAGATAAAAGTTATGTAGGAGTTGATTTTATTCACGAAACTTAACATCAATAATAGGTAGAAAACAACGTTATCATTTACACCCCCTAATATGCTACCTTCTTAAGGGATTGGTTCACCTCAAATGGGAGACTACACCAAAATCCAAGAGGCCAATGGGAGAAAAGCAAGAAAAGGCTTGAAAATAGAGAAGGCTAACTTCGAAAGGAGAGTTTGTATGACAAAACCAAGAGTACCAAAAAAGAAAAACAAGAAAATAAATGCCTAGAAACAAGGTTAAGCACACGACGAGAGTCACCTAAAGCTGTTGAAAGGTCCAGTTTACAGCCCTAAAACAGTTTCAAAATAAACATCCCAAAGAAGGTAGTAGTAATGGTTCTAGTGCACTTGTTTTGGTCTCTCTTTTTTTGATTGTTCTTTTGCTATTTTTTTATGAACTTCTTTTATATTTTTCTCAATAGTTTTCTAACACCAAAATATAACCACTACAACATATTTCAACATATATATTGTACTTGAACAAGAAACAACTCAAAATGGAAAGAAACCTATTAGAATCAAAAGAGAGATTATGAAACTCAACAAAACATAATGGAAACCTAACTCTTTGAACTTGCTAATGAACTAATAACAAGTATGAAATCAAAGATGCAAAAATGAAAGCACTCAAAAGGACATATATGATGCGGTTTTTAAAATGAAAATAGATTAGTTTTCAGATTTTTTAAAGTTAAACTGAAAAAGACTAGGCATGACTCTAGACAATATGAAATGATTACAAAATAAAAATGACCTGAACATATGTTATGACTGAATGGAAAAAAAGATGAAAATACTCAACAAAATCTAAGCACATGTAAACATGTTATCCAAAACATTTAAGAGCATTTAAAAGACATAAAATAATAGCCAAAACTACCAAAACAGAACCTAGACAATGTTGATGACAACATTCTGGCAACTCTGACCTTTGTTGTCTATTTTGCTCATAATCTTCTCCATAGAACTTTAAATGAGTTGATTCTTTTTATGTTGGAAACTAGACTCAATGGGCTTTAATTTGAATACAAGAATTTAACTTTTGGATCATTGAGCGAGATGTAGTTTAATTTTGAAAATTGCAGATGTTTATTGCTAACTATTTTTTTGTGTAAGGGAGGTTGATCTTGTCAATTCCAAGATAGCTACAACAAGACAATGTTAGGAAAAAACAAAGGTAAACAAAATAACCTAAGCTTTAATTACCAAATGATTGGATAAGCTCCTCTAAGCTATATGAATCAAGCAAGGTGGAGACTCCCAAATGGGTGGTGGTTGCGAAAGCTTGAGGGTGATGGGAATATGGTGCACATATGGTGGGTTTGATGTGGTGTGATGGTTGATCCTCCTTCAACCTATATTACTCAATCAAGGAAAGAGGTTATGATGATGTTTGAGTGTTCTAAAGAGAGGTTGGGCCAACCTTTAAGGAAGGGTAGCTAGAGGAAACCTATAATCGGTGCTCTAGTCTTAGTGACCTAAGATGAGTAATATGGCATAAAATTTGCAGCTTAACAATACTCAAATTCAAAGGTGATTTTTATATAGGGGAGACACCTCTATTTATAAGCTTATGTAACCTTAAAGATGTCTCCAAATTGTAAAAGCAAAACCCTAATACTCTAACTTGGAGACCAAGGTAAAATCCTCTCCATTAGGAACATGAAACATGGTGACTACTAAGGAGAAATCCTTTCCATTAAGAGAATGACACATGGCAAGAGCATGTGTCTCAAAAAACAGAGCAACTCGGGGACCACTTTAGACAAGATTCCATAAGCTTCTAGAAGGTTTGCTATCCAAACTAGGTTTTTATCCTAGATCCATGTGTCTCCTTAGGGCCCATCTCTAATAGACCGAAAACCCTAAATTACAACCCGAGACCCAAATACAAGGCATAAAGGAAATCCTAGACTATTTTGCCTGTTATACAAGACAAAAAAAATCATATACTAATAGGCCAATAGTACAAGGCTCAAAGTAAAGCTAATCTACTAAGAACATATTGATGACCCATGATGATAAGAGCTTGGGCCCACGTTCCACAAATGAAGTGCACTCTTCTTGTATGTGCTTGGTCTTGAAAATGATTTGTCCTCAAATCTTCAAGTTTCTTCATGACAATATCTTTTTTCTTATTATTGGTCAACTTGTGTATCCTCATTCCAAGTATTCACTCTCTTTTCTAGGTTTATGGATATTAAATCAATCGAACGAACTGCTAATACATGTTCTACTTTTGGAAGACCTTGTGTTATATCACTTGATCTCAATTTTTGATATATAAATGTAACTAATATATCTCTTTCAGAAAGTATTTCTTTATAGTGACCATGAACAATTTTTCCAAGAGTCGCCAAATAAGGGTTAGCCAATCTTATTCCTACATAATCCATTTGAACAATTAGAATTTGACCCGATTTAAGGTATGGTTCATTTTTCGTTTGAACTATACATACATTTTCACAAATAAATTGACCAAGACTTATTATGGGAAACATTTTTTTTTTCACAATAATTATGATGGAAAAAATTGCCAATTTAAATGGAATGGATTTAAAAGGATGTTACTAAATAGACTAAATTTATAAATTATCTCATTTTCGTCTATTAAATAATATTTTAATACTTGAATAGTTTCTTTTAGTTTGTCAAGTTACCCATTTTTATTTATCGAGATCTAATTATGAGTAATTAAAAGGTAAAAATAAAAATGGGCAACTTGAAGGGCTATTCCTAAAGGACCTAACAAATTTTGAATTAGAATCACAGGATCTCTTTGAATTGGATTCATTTCTTATTTTATCCCATTGTAATATTTTCCATCATGGAATGATCGTATTTGAAAAGAATTCGATGATGACAAAATTATTAAAGATCGACATTTCGCATTTCTATTCAACAACATATGAATAGTTCCATAATTTTGACTAAGTGATTGTTGAAATTTTTCCCTCATATCTATAAAAGAAATGATTTGATGTTAGTCCAGTCCGACTCATTATCTAAGATAAATCTTGAAGCGAGCGGATCTTTCCTTTTTCTTATATATGAAATATGGGATTTTACTAAGTCTATTTTTAAGCAATATCTAACCAAACCTTCTCTACTTAGTTCAACAAAAGAAGCATGCCATTTTTTGATAGAAGACAATTTTTTGTCTTGATCCCAATTTAAGACTAAACAAGTTTGAACTAATTGAATACTTGTATTAGAATTAGAAATTCCCCGAATTGATTTTCCATTTCCAGAAAGAATATAATGAATAACTTCAAGTTCCAAATTATCTCTTTCTTTTAACATATCTTGGGAAAAAAAGTAGATTAAATTGATCATATCTTCTATTTCATATAAAATGATCGGTCGAACCAAAACAATATAATTTTTATTCATAATTGTGATCCATTGGGCATAGATCCAATTTTCATTTTTTTATCCTTTTGAATTTTTTTATCGTTCTCGGTGGTATCAAGATGGCACTGTGTTGGAATATCTTATCCATTTCTCTGGAAAATAGATATTCCTGGACAATATTTTTAATTGAATCTTTTTTTTTCTTCTCCAATCGAACCAACTCGCTTACTTGACTTTTATATTTACAGTGATTGGTGTATCTACTTCAATAATACTATTGTTTTGTACCATTATGGAAGAAAATTCTGGTAAAATATACATTTCTTTGGGAATGAAAAAAAAATTGATCTACTTTTTAACTTGGTATTTTGTCTTAAATTCCTCAATTCCTAGATACTCGATTAAAAAATACTCTTTTTAAAAATGTAATTTATATCAATAGTCCTATATTTAGTAATACCCGAGCTTTGTGTTTGGTATTGAGGATCATCGAAATATGCAAAAATACTATTTCTACAAAAAATACCATGGATTGGTATTTCAATCGAGATATTGGAAGTTAACATTAGTGCTTTGTCTCGTTCTTGAATCGATTGGAATTGAAATGGAATAATGAATCAATTTCTCCGGCTCTTTAGTATCGTGAAAAATAGTAGGATGTGTAATCAAGGATCCATCTACAGTAATCATTAAATAAAATTTGGATTAATTTTAGTAGTATAATGGTAAAGTGTGTAGACAATTGCAGTGTAATGGTAAGGTGTGTAAACAATTAGAGCTTTCAAAGCCTCTCTAACTAAAAAAAAATGATGCACTAAAAATTTCTAGGTTCTAATTAGGAGATAAGATTGAATACCAAAGGCTCCCTCAAGAGACCTAATTAGGCCAAGTTTACAAGAAACAAATCACAACTCAAATTAAAGAAAGGTGCTCCTCTCTCCTCTTTTTGCCTCCTTCACCAAGGCTTCAAGTCCACTTAAGGTTTTCACCCCTAAGATACTACCTCAAGGGATTGGTTCACCTCAAAAGAGCGCCTACACCAAAAACCAAGGAGGCCAAAGGGAGAAAAGCAAGAAGCACGTGTATGACAAAACCAAGTGTACCAAGAAGCTCAAACAATAAAATAATCGTTTAGAAACAAGGTTAAGTACAATGAGAATCACCTAAAAAAAAGGCACTAGAATGAATGAACAAACACAACTAGAATAGAGAGGGTTATGCTTCTTGTTTTCTTTGGTTAATGGCTAATGGTGAATATAATCACTCTTTTAGCTCAAACCCAAGACCAATAGTTGTTGGAAAGTCCAATTCCGAGCCCCAAAAAAGTTTCAAAATAAACATCCCAAAGAAGGTAGTAGTAGTGGTTCTAGTGCATTTGTTTTAATTACTATTTTCTTAATTTTTCTTTTACTTCTTTTTATGAACTTCTTTTTTATTTTTCTCAATAATTTTTCAACACCAAAACATAACCACTACAACATATTTAAAATGGAAAGAAACCTAGTAGAATCAAAAGATAGAAATTTAAAATGGAAGAAACCTAGTAGAATCAAAAGATAGATTATAAAACTCAACAAAACATAATGAAAACCTAACTCTATGAACTTGATAATGAACTAATAACAAGTATGAACTCAAAGATGCAAAAATAAAAGCATTCAAAGGGACATATATGGTGTATTTTTGAAAATGAACATATATTTTTTGTGATTTTTCAAAGTTAAACTAAAATGTAGAAACACAAAAAAGGACTAAACATGACTGTAGACAACATGAAATGATTTAAAAATAAAAATGATCCAAACATATGATATGACCGAATGAAAAATATTAAGAAAAGACTCAACAAAGGCTAAGCATGTGTAAACATGTTATCCAACACATTTAAGAGCATTTAGAAGCAACAAAACAATAGCCAAAACTACCAAAACAAAACCTAGAAAACATTGATGACAACATTATGGCAACTTTGACATTTGTTGACTATTTTGCTCATAACCTTCTTCATAGAACTCCAAATGAGTTGATTTTTTTTTTGTTGGAAACTAGACTCAAAGGGCTTTCATTCTAATACAAGCACGTAACTTTTGGATATTTGAGAGAGAGCAATTTTATTTTGAATGTTATAGATGTTTACTATCAATATTGTTTATGTGTAAGAGAGGTTGATTTTTATAATCTCAAGATAGGTACAACAAGACAAGGTTAGGAAAACACAAAAGGCAAACAAAATAACATAAGCTATGATTACCAAATGGCAGGATAAGCAAGCTCCTCCAAGCTATACGACCCAAGCCAAGGAAAGACTCCTAAATGCGTGGTAGTTTGTGAAAGCCTGATGGTGGTGGAAATATGGCACGCATGTGGTGATTTTGATGTGATGAGATGATGACTCCTCCTCCAAGCCATATGACTCAAGTAAGGGGGAGAGATTATGGTGGTGTTTAGGTGCTCTCAAGAGATGTTGGACCAACTCTTAAGGAAAGGTGGCTAAAGGAAACCTAGAAACAACACTCTAGCCTTGGGGACTTAAGTTGAGTTGTATGGCACAAAATTGACAACATAACTTTACTCAAATTCAAAGGTGAATTTACATGGGGGAAGACACCTTTATTTACAACACTAACCCTAGAGGTTTCTCATAAAAAAGGAGAAGCAAAACCAAAATTCTTTGAAAAATAAGGCAAAATCATCTCTATTAAAAGGATGACACATGACCACTACTAAAGAGAAATTCTCTCCATTAAGACATTACACATGACCACTACTAAGGAGAAATCCTCTTCATTAGTAGCATGCCGTGTGGCCACTACTCTTCTTAGCCCTTTACCTTGGAAGACAAGGCTTCTCATGTTAACTTAAGGTGAATTCTTCCAAAAACCCTATACTACATGGTCCATGATATAATATCCAAAAGAAAACTCTATACTACTAAATTCATAATGATAATAAGATTTTAAGCACACATTTCGCAGATAATTCCAATTGTTCTTGAATGTACTTGATTATCGCTAGAAGGTATGCTATCATATTTATCACTATTCAACCCCACTAAACTAGATTCCCTTGGGAAAAATGGTGTTTGTAGGAATAATAATCGATTATGCGTGAACGATCATCAATTATAAAATGGATTTTTAGTTTATACATATTTTTTAATTATTTTATTATTATTTTTAAACTAAGCATCTCTATTTCTATTTTTGTTTTTCATATGTTTCCATGCACCCTATAATTCCATTTCCGTTTTGAATCTATTTTATTTTCCACCAATATTTTTTACCTATAATAACATAGAAAAGGAATATAGTGTAAATACGCGCAGTTCCATCACTATTCGTGTTGCAGATATCTTGAAATAACTTTTTTATAATTGTGATATTTGAGTATACAATTTATGTTTAAAGAATATATCCCTTATTTTATTTGCGACATTCTTACATAATCAATCAGTACACAAGTTTATAGTGTGAAAAACAATCAAATAACTCGCACCAAACCGTATTTAAAAAAAAAAATAATAACATAAAATTATTTTAAAATCAGTTATGTAAAGTCCATATTTTACACATAGATACATTGAGCTCATAAGAAAACAATGTCATTATTTAGGGAACCAGAGATTGAATGTCATTATTAAACAGCAAATAATCACCATAAGAGATTGAAACAGAGAAAATAAAAAATCAGATGCTATATCCCTATTTTACATAGAATGTATCAGCTTCCATTACACATATTCAGTTCATACTAAATTACATCTAGCAATGTACATTGAAAACAGTCACTACGCAAGAAATTAGGTCAAAATCCCCATGCTCACACAGGAAAGACACCAGAAAGAACGAAAGCAAAAATATTTTGAAATCTTAATAATTAATACAAATAAAAAGGGCTTAAAATTTCTCCAAGCTTACATCATTTAAATGAATTACCCAGATAGCTACTCAGACCAGTAGCTATGATTAATGACAATCAAGTAACTTCTCAAGATGTTAGACACACAATAACAACCATGCTGTCCCAAATGACCTTGACCTTAACCTGAGAGGATATTCAGAATCAACAAAAAGCTCAAGAATGTCCGGCATGGAATGATTGCAGCATCATTGCCTTCTCTCATGTGAATTTTGAGTTTCTTCATCTGAATCGAACAAGTCTAGAATTGGAGTTGGGAGAAGCCATATCGGTACTTTACATGGTTCAACAGATTTAATAATATCAACATGTGGCAAAATCAACCAACCAAGCCATATTGAGTCATTCCTGCTTACACTGGGATGTTTCCTGCCACAGAAAGACAGTAATAAAATGAAAGGATATAAAAAGAGCTGTAATTGGGTAAATGAGAACACTACTAATTACCTTTCAGCATCAGGAAGATCTTAAATCTTTGTCAATCTTTTTTGCAATTACGGCCACATTTCTTGGCGATATGTTTGGATCAAATATAGGCAACAAGCAGGCTTCTAAAGTACTGCCTTGCTCTTGAAGAAACAATAATCTATCAAGTAGAATAAGAGTTTCCAAAAGAGGTCCTAAAGCGGCTCTCAGAGACCAATAAGGTCCTACAAGGTCCTGTACATAATTGGTAAATAAGTACTAGATATTTTTTACTTTAATTATATGTAACCAAAAAAAGATGTAAAATTGCTTTCATTAATAGCAAACATCTCTGTAAGTACAGTTCAAACAAATTATTTTAATTTTAAAGAAAACTTTACTTTTTAACCAAGATTATATGGATGATGGTACCAAGAAAACACAATCAATGAACACATTATAACTTAAAACAACATATTCTACAGTCTGTCTATTTATAGATTGTGTTTGAATTTCTCGTTTTTGAATCTTAGAATATTATATTATATTAGAAGATCTTGTGAATACTTTTTCGTATTTAATGATTTGTTTTCTTATTTGATTGAGATTAGTATGAACAGAAGTTAAGGCTTTGCATCTTGTATCACATCAGTATGCACAAGACAATATTCTTAGGCTTGATTATCTCTTTTCCTCCTCTTCGAAAGTTGACATACTTTCAACATGAAAATTTCTCATGCACGTGCCGATCCCTGTTAGTATATGTTAATATTAATTACACATGGACACGTGTCACGTACAGCTGTCCTTTCTCTTGTATTTCTGTAAATACAATCTCTTACAGAATGTTAAGTGGATTTTACAACACTTTGTTCAGTTTCTCTGTTCTCTCTCTTTCGTTTCTCTGTTCTCTCTCTCATGAATCTAATATGGTATCATGAGCTTTTTTTTGACGATCCTGACTGATTCCACTGCTTCTTCATTGTCTCCTTTGTTCGGTTCTCTCTCTTGCGTGGTTGATTTCGTGGCGCTCGTTCTTGGATCTTGTCTTGGTTCGACGGCTTCAATGAACTCTTTCCAGGTCTGTACTCTTTCTTGTTCTCGGATGTACTCACTCGTATGAAGTTTGGGAGCGTAATCATGATTATTGTAATCTCCAGACCAAATCTCATGCACGTCAGTTGAGGACTGCTATATGTGTCGTTAAACTTGACTCTCAGACTATGGAAGAGTATCTACGTCGAATCAAGAATTATGTTGATGAGCTAGCTGGTGTTGGTTTCTCTGTTCGTCATGACAAGCATGTGGATGTGCTTTTGGAAGGTCTTCCATCTGATTATGCTCCTTTTGTCTCACTTATAGAAAGCAAGAAGAGACCTCCTTCAATTGCTGAGATTGAAGCTCTTATGCATGGTCATGCAACCAGACTTCGTCGCTATGAACAAGAAAATCAAAAACCTCGTAACACCTCTCAATTTTACTCATGGATCCTATGCTCGTGATGCACAAAAAGGAAATTCTCGTGGTTCTGGTCGCAGTGGTAGTAGTCCAGCCCGAGGTCGTGGCAAGTTTGCCAAGTTTCAGTGCCAAATTTGTCTCAAATTTGATCATACCGCCAATGTTTGCCACTTCAAATCTGACGAGTCCTATCATCCTCGTGAGTCGTTGTTCTTTATTGATCCTGCCACTCAACAGTCTATTCCATATTCAACTGGCACATACAAGACCTCCAATACTGATGGAGGCATGACTAGAACCGTCAAAGGAATTTCGGAGTAATTGATAGAAGCGTGCCCATGACCTTCAGAGTGTTCTCGAATTAGCTTCGATTGATAGAATAAGAACTTTTTAGTTTGTAATTTTGTAATTTTTGTGTTTGGGTTTTATCGGGCTTTTAGTCGTACTGGACTTTTTGTGTTAAGGCTCATAATACATAAGTCTTTGTAAGACACATTTGAGTATATGAAAATTTGAGTTTTTTTCTTAAATCTCGAGGTTCTCCTTCGAACCACCGATCCTTATCTTTGAATCTTCAATTCAAAGTGGTGGACTTCCACACTTATATTGGAATCTCCATCAAGTGGCCATGACATTTACATTGAAACTTGCATCCTATCATATAAACTCATCTATGCCTTTACAATGTGCCCTTCAAAGTAGAGGTATTTAGGAGTTGGTTCTTCTTCCAACTAACAAATCAAATATTGGGTGTCAATGGTTGTACACTTTTAAGACAGGATCTATTGATCACTATAAATCTCATTTGATTTCCAAAGGATACACCATCTATGATCAAGATTATACATGTTGCCGAAATAACATTTATTTGACTTCTCTTTTCCGCTACCATTCACCACTAGAATTTGTTTCAACTTGACATCAAGAATGCATTTCTACATTATGACATTGATAAGGATGTTGATAGAACTATGACCACAAAAACAAATCAAAACAGCACAGCAAATGATAGTGTATGGAAACTGTATTATTGAATGTGTGAAAATGAGCAAAACGGTGGTATGACAATATAGAATATCTCCAGAGTCTATGACTCCTCCAGAGAGATCACTCTCCTTACCCTATTTCATAACAAACTTCCCGTATCCCCCCTCTCTCTTTCCTCCCTTCTCAAATACTTGTCTTCTTTTGCCACGTCATTACCCTCCTAACTAATTAATATTCCCTGGGCCTGTTTTCTTCCTCCTAGAGTAAACCTTCCATATCTTGGGCCTTCCACTAACATGGCCTTCTTCACCATCTTTCTCATGTTGTATCAGCCCCTCCTCAAGTGTTCTATCATTATTCCCTCCTCCAAAAATCGCCTTGTCCTCAAGGCGAAGATGAGGAAATTGGCTCTGTAGCAACACTGTATCTGTCCAAGTGGTTTCTTCTGCAGATCTGCCCTTCCAACGCACCAGCCACTGCTCAATTAACTCCCCTTTTTCATAATTTTTCGTGTTGCTAAAATCGACTCTGGTTCCTCTAAATCTCCTGGCTCCAATTCCAATTCTGCAGGCAATTCAGGTGTTGCAGAATAATCTCCAATTGCCCGTGTCAACTGTGATACATGAAATATTGAATGCACTCTAGCTGTCTCGGGTAATTTCAACTTGTATGAAACAGCTCCCACCTTAGCCAACACAGGAAATGGTCCATAATAACGAGCTGCCAACTTCGGATTAATG
>Ga0214543_1002410_pt1 | contig 36659 bp, 41 predicted proteins | sample CNSS2metaG_FD_160094 | JGI IMG/M metagenome (GOLD analysis project Ga0214543, IMG submission 160094) | Root nodule microbial communities from cowpea collected in UCLA plant growth center, Los Angeles, California, USA - CNSS2 | ecosystem: Host-associated > Plants > Roots > Nodule | place: USA... | reverse complement strand
TGACTAATTTTAGTTAAAGTAATTACCACTAATCAAAGTAAAGTCTCAATTATTGGCAAAAACTTATTTAATCAAATGAAAGTTTCTAAATAAAATCAAAGTAAAGTCTCAATTTAATTTAAAAACCGTTTAACTCATATGATTAGCATGCATATAGATTTAAAATCATTATTTTCTATTCGATTAAGAAGCAAAGGACATAGATAAACAAAAACCACAACAATAATCAAAATAACAAACATATAAATTCATCTAACCTTAGAATCCAGTTAAGAAATTACAGTGGAATCAACCCTAAAAGCTTAAGCCTCCATGGCTTTGATGGAATACATGATGATATGAAGGAAAGAAAATAAAAGAGAGAATGAGAGATGTGGTGGAGACGGTATCTGCCAAAACCAGAGAGTTCTAATTGTCTAAGTTGTGTAAGTTGTTTCGTTTCTGCTCCCTTAAGTCTCTTTATATAGGCTTCAACTGGACTTTGGGCTTTGTTTGTCAGTTGCTAAAATCTTTTATTTTTATTTAATTAATTAGCAACTTAATTCCGGTCCAATTTCCAATTTTGCCCCTCTTATTTAACAATTTTTACTGTTTTGACCAGAGTTTGACCGCTGACTTTGACCAGTTGACCAGAGTTTGACCAATTGACTGCTTATCAGATGCTGACACATGGTAGTGCATTTTCTCTCTCCAGAATTAGGGTTTCTGCAGGTGCAATGGAGATGGAGATGGCAATGACAGCTGCTCCTCTGCTGCCGGCGCTGGCTCGTCCACGGTGGTGCTACTACGACGTCGTTGGTGTTGCGACTCTGCTGCCGTTTTCCGGCGAGCTCTTCTTCTCCGATCTGGCTGCGCGAAAATGGTGTGGTGGTTCATGGTGGCTTGAACTTGTAGTGATGGAGACCGCGCTGCTGTTCGTGCAGGTTCAAATGTGTGTGGAGCTGCTGTTGCGGACGGAGTTGCGGTGGTTGTCGTAGCTGCGTCGTGGTATGCGGAGCTGGTTCGCGTAGATGCAGGTGCAGGCGCGGTGGCTGGCGTTGCTGTGGAGATGGTGCAACGGAGGTCTGCTTCTCTTCTCCTCTGGTTGCTGGTGCGACGTAGTGCTGTAGAGGTTGGTGGTGGCCGGCGACGAGATGGCGAGATGATGATGCAGTGGTGGCTGCAACCGTGGTGTGGTGCGTCGACGGTAATGGTGGTTGATGGTGGCGGCTAGGGTTTGAGGAAAATTAGGGTTAGGGTTTCATGAGTGAGATGGAGGAGATGATGATGTGGCAAGATCTGATTGGTTAATTTGGTGAGTGGAAGATTATGACACGTGTCAGCATATGGTTGGCCTGATTTGAAAGGTGGGGATTGCCACATGGCATGATCTGGTTGAGTGGAGTTTAAGTGGTAGGAGGGGTGCAACTTAGTGAAAACTGGGGGTGTAGAACAGGTTTTTGGTGGTCCACTTTTAGAAGGAGTGTGCAAATAAAAACTAGGGGTGCATTTAGCTCCTGCTTTATTCTTTTCAAGAATTTCCTGATTTTGGACTTACTTTGTAACTTTAAATATTTCAAATCCAAACTATTAATGACCAAAAATAAATTTCAGCTGCATTAACAAACGTTAGAATATCCAATAATATTTTATGCAACTAAAATCAATTTTTATGCCACTTTTACCAAACATACTCAATAAATCCAATAATCACAAAACCTAATTAAATCAATCTTTAAGCACAGAAAATTCAATTAAATCCCCAAATTTAAATATTAAATGAGGGCAAAAATTTGAACTCATCACCCTCATTTACTTCTCGTCGGTACAAAGACCTAACTCGGCGACTTAGTATCAACGCCTTGCTTCCCCATCATGGTCATCACCAGATGATTGGGCTCCATACTGTCGATAGAATTAATGACTATCTCCGAAAGATTGATGTCGATATCCTTCCTATCATACGTTTCCGGTAGTTCAATCAAACCAGATTCTGGTCCTTTTACCCCACTTGATGACCCTAGCCCAAGTAACGCAGCCCTGACCTTCTTCAAGTCTTTAACCTTACCGGGCTGAGCTGGTAACTCAGCCTTCCTTTTAGTATCACCGTGCACATGCACCTCAACCAGCGACTCCTGTAATTTTGGAACATCAGTGTTCCCGGTTGTCTTTGCCTTTGTGGCCATCTCTTTCCGCAGCGCTTGAAAAAGCGCCAAGTTCTTCTTCCCGGACTGAGCCATATGCCCTACAAAAATGCACCAACATCCGGTTAAGTGAACTTAGAAACATCAAAACAGTTTAAGTCATAAACAGATACCTTCAATATCAATAATCGGGTGAACCGAATTATAAACCCTAACTAGGCCCTTAGTGGGCAACTTATCAGAAAACTTCATCAAGACCTCCACCACCTCCTTATCCACTGCCGATAACTCGTCGGTGCCCATATGCTTGTACCGAGAAGGGGTTCCCGTCCAACTAAACGGGAATTTTGTGCTCCCATCTACATTAAGGAAGTAAGACCTGCCCTCCTCCCTCACCATAACCTTAAAGTAGTTGTCCTTGAAGTGCTTGAAGGATTGTGAGAATGCGTCCAATCTACTAATACTAGGATGGCTCACCAAAGATAACCAAGTAGTCGGTTGACGGGGCCTAGTGTCATAAAAATACAAAAATGCACGAGGAGAAGGTTGTAGATACAGTGATTGGCACAACACACGAAAAGCTTGCATGTAGGCCCAACTATTTGGATGCAACTGCGTAGGTGCCACGTTGAGCTCACGAAGTACCCCCATGGTGAAGTCATCCAACGGCAATCTCACATGCAACTGGGAGAAATGACACATATACATATAGAAGAACTTCTCGGTCGCCCCCTCTTGGCCGTGACGTACGCGGTCAATGGCGCTCACCCGCTCCAAGGAAACAATACTCAGGTTCACACCTTTCGCGATAATAGGGCTGTAGTTCAACCAAGAGTTTAGTAGACGCGACCACCGAAACAAAGACGGCTGATTACGGATGTCAGACGCTATCCATTCCTAACCGGCCTTGGCCGGCCAATTGCTCTCCACAATTTCTTTAGAAGGGTCTTCTCGCACCTCAATCACTGTCTCCATCGGAATTCTGCCCGCCATAATCGTTTGGCTACTACTCTTCTCCTTAACTCGTCCACCTACACTCCTCCCGGACTCCATACTCTCACTACTGGAAGAAGATAATGACACACTATCACTACTACTAGACATACCTTTTTATGAAAAGATGACGGCAGGATCCAAGAACTAGTCGGACAAGGATAACGCATGCAAAGTCTCTGATTATGAAATTCTCGCAAATGAACCAACAAACATAAACCCATCAAGAAATCCACATTTATAATGATGAATCTCAAACATATAACTTCTTCCCGCCAAAAAATCACGACCCACACCAATCGATGTAGGCACACCAAAGGCCATGGGTATTAAAAACGACGACGCAAAAACCCCTTTGATTAGACCTTTGACATCCCTTCGCCTGCTACCCACCTTTTCCCGCCTTTAGCCTTAATACTATTCATCACACTTAAAGGCTGGGGGACTGGTGTACCACACCTAACCAGTCCCGCTGGCATATCAACACATATCACCCTTGACCGACATACCTATATCGGCAAAGGCTGGGGGACTAGTGTACCACACCGAACCAATTTAACCAAGTAATAATAATAAATGATCACCATACCTACACGCGAAATCATTCAGGTAACCAGCCTAGGCTGACCTAAACCTAACCGGCCTGAACCGGTAACCTAAGACGACAAAAGGAATGACCCGCCTAGGATAGCGTATGAGCGATAGCGACACAAGCCACCAAAGGAAGTAGTCGATTTAGGCCGACCACCTTAAGATACTCAGTAAAATCAAAGCCCCCCTAATATCAAGTAAGTCCCCAACAGTCAAGACTAAGGGCCTGGGCCAAGGCCCTAACCCACCTATGACCCAAACCAGGGCCACCTATGACCCAAACCAGGCCTGGGCAAAACATAATTAATAATCTATAAATATGTATGGACCCTGCAAATTAAAGGTACGCATTCAGTACTCCATTAATCACCTGATTTTACTTTTTTAGAGCTTTGGCTAACTTAAGCTTCGGAGTCCCTTTTGTAGGTAACCCCTCATGGGTCCAAGCCGATGTATGCCAAAGGGCAAGAGCTTTGGCCCAATTAATCACCTGATATGGGTAAGCTGATACTTGTGCCTAACTAATCTTACTTGATCTCTGCAGGAATAGAGGGAGAGGATGAATTCAAGTGGATTAGAGTGTGAAGCTTGTCTTGTTCACTTTAAGGGGATTAAAGGTGAAAGTGATTTGATTCAGAGTCAAGTTTGTTGAAGTTTGTGAGTGATTTGATGGATGTGATAGATTAAAAATTATATTTAAATCAACCAAAAACAAGATTACCAAATTGTCCTTTATTTCAAATATGATTAAAAATTATCATTATATAGGTTTGATTTGTTGTAGTAAAAATATTAATACGTATAAATGAAAATAAAATATTTTACTAAAAAAATATTAATAAAATAATGTAATACAAAACTTTATAATTAATAATTACTTTTTAAACCTTTTTTTAGAACTACATTCAAATTTTCGTTATTAATTATTTTTGAAAAATAATTTCAAAGGCCATATTTTGACATCATTTTCATAATTAAGCTGAAAAATAAATTGCAGACATAATTGTAATCTTTATATCACTCTCAAACCATGGCATACCAGAGATGATTGAAAAGTAGAGAAATTTCTCCTATCCCTCCCCTCTCTCTCAAGTTTGATTGGAGAGAAAGGGACAAGATGAGATCAAATGGATTATAGTGTGAAGTTTGTGTTATTTATTTTAAGTGGATTTAAGGTGAAAGTGGGTGGATATAGAGTAAAGTTTGTTAAAGTTTGTGAGTGATTTGATGGACGTGATAGATTAAAAATTATATTTAAATGAAGGAAAAATAAGATTACCAAAATTTCCTTTATTTTAACAATAATTAAATATTATCATTATATAAGTTTAATTTTTCGTAGAAAAAATATTAAAATGTATAAATGAAAGTAACATATTTTAATAAAAAATATTTATAAAATAATGTAATAAAAAAAATTATATTTGATAATTACTTTTTAAACCTCATTTCATAACAATTTTCATATTTTCGTGATTAATTATTTTTGTAAAAATAATTTCAGAAGCTATATTTTTACATCATTTTCATAATTAAGTTCAAAAATAAATTGGAGACACAATTGTAATCTTGATATCGCTCTCAAACCATTCCATAACATAGATAATTGAAAAATAGAGCAATCTCCCACTTCCTTACCCTCTCCCTCCCTCAACATTGATTGGAGGGAGAGGAACAGAATGAATTCAAGTGGATTAGAGTGGGAAGCTTGTTTTGTTCACGTTAAAGTATTAAAGGTGAAAATGGGTGGATTTAGATTAAAGTTTGTTGAAGTTTGTGAGTGATTTGATGGATGTGATAGATTAAAAATTATATTTAAATCAAAGAAAAACAAGATGACCAAATTGTCCTTTATTTTAAAAATAATTAAAAATTGTGATTATATAAGTTTGATTTGTTGTAGAAAAAATATTAATATGTATAAATTAAAATAACATATTTTATTAAAAAAATATTTATAAAATAATGTAATAAAATTTTAAAATTTTTCCTTATTAATTATTTTTGTAAAAATAATTTTAAAAGCCATATTTTTACATAATTTTCATAATTAAGCTGAAAAATAAATTGCAGACATAATTGTAATTTTGATACCACCCTCAAACCATGGCATAACAGAGATGATTTAAAAATAGAAGAATTTCCCTCTTCTTTCACCTCTCTCCTTCAACGTTGATTGGAGGGAGAGGGAGAAGATGACATCAAGTGGATTAGAGTGTGAAGTTTGTGTTATTCACTTTAAGTGGTTAAAGGTGAAAGAGGGTGGATTTAGAATACAGTTTGTTAAAGTTTATGTGTGATTTGTTGGATGTGATAGAATAAAAATTATATTTAAATCAAGGAAAAACAAGATTACCAAATTGTCCATTATTTTAAAAATAATTAAAAATTATCGTTATATAAACTTGATTTGTCGTAGAAAAAATATTAAAATGTATGAATGAAAATAACATATTTTAATAAAAAAACTATTTATAAAATAACTTAATAAAAATTTTATAAATTATAATTACTTTTTAAACCTTATTTTATAACATTTTTAAAATTTTCGTTATTTTTACATCATTTTCATAATTAAACTTAAAAATAAATTCAAACATAATTGTAATCTTGATATCACCCTCAAACCATTGCATAACAGAGATGATTGAAAAATGGAGGAATTTTCCTCTTCCTTCCACTCTCTCCGTCATCATTGATTGGAGGGAGAGTGATATGAAGAATTCAAATAGATTAGAGTTTGAAGCTTGTCTATTTCACTTTAAGGGGATTAAAGATGAAAGTGAGTGGATTTAGAGTAAGGTTTGTTGAGGTTTGTGAGTGATTTAATTGATGTGATAGATTAAAAATTATATTTAAATCAAGAAAAACATGATTACCAAATTGTCCTTTATTTTAAATATGACTAAAAATTATCGTGATACAAGTTTGATTTGTTGTAAAGAAAATATTAGTATGTATAAATGAAAATAATATATTTTATTAAAAAATATTTATAAAATAATGTAATAAAAGTTTTATAATTAATAATTACTTTTTAAACCTTTTTTTAGAACAATTTTCAAATTTTCGTTATGAATTATTGTTTTAAAAATAATTTTTAAAGCCACACTTTACATCATTTTCATAATTAAGCTGAAAAATGAATTGTTGACATAATTGTAATCTTGAAATCACCCTCAAACCATGGCATAACAGAGATGACTTTAAAAATAGAAGAATTTTCCACTTCCTTCCCCTCTCTCTTCGTCAAGGTTGATTGGAGGGAGAGGGAGATGATGAATTCAAGCGGATTAGAGTGTGAAGTTTGTGTTATGCACTTTAAGAGGGTGGATTTGGAGTAAAGTTTGTTAGGGTTTGTGAGTGATTTGATCAATGTAATAGATTAAAAATTATATTTAAATCAAGGAAAAACAAGATTACCAAATTTTCCTTTATTTTAAAAGTAACTAAAAATTATCATTATATAAGTTTGATTTATCATAGAAAAAATATTAAAATGTATAAATGAAAGTAACAAATTTTAATAAAAAATATTTATAAAATAATGTAATAAAAAAATTTATATTTGATAATTACTTTTTAAACCTTATTTTAGAACAATTTTAAAATTTTTGTTATTAATTATTTTTGTAAAAATAATTTCAAAAGCCATATTTTTACATCATTTTCATAATTAAGTTGAAAAATAATTTGCGGACATAATTGTAATCTTAATATCACCCTCAAACCATTGCATAATATAGATGATTGAAAAATAGAGGAATTTTCCTCTTCCTTTCCTTCTCTCTCCCTCAACATTAATTGGAAGGAGAAGGAGAGGATGAATTCAAGTGGATTAGAGTGTGAAGGTTGTCTTGTTTACTATAAGGGGATTAAAGGTGTAAGTGACTTGATTTAGAATAAAGTTTGTTGAAGTTTGTGACTGATTTGAAGAATTTGATAGATTAAAAATTATATTTAAATCAAGAAAAAACAATATTACAAAATTGTCCTTTATTTTAAATATGATTAAAAATTATCACTATATAAGTTTGATTTGTTGTAGTAAAAATATTAATATGTATAAATAAAAATAACATATTTTATTAAAAAATATTTATAAAATAATGTATAAAAAAAATTTATAATTAATAATTACCTGTTAAACCTTATTTTATAACAATTTTCAAATTTTCATTATCAATTATTTTTGTAAAAATGATTTTAAAAGCTATATTTTTACATCATTCTCATAATTAAGCTGAAAAATAAATTACCGGTATAATTGTAATCTTAATATCACCCTCAAACCATTGCATAATAGAGATGATTTAAAAATAGAGGAATGTTCATCTTCCATCTGTCTCTCCATCAAGGTTGATTGGAGGGAGAGGAAGATGATGAATTCAAGTGGATTAGAGTGTGAAGCTTGCGTTGTTCACTTTATGGGGTTTAAAGGTGAAAGTGATTTGATTTAGAGTAAAGTTTGTTGAAGTTTGTGTGTGATTTGATGGATGTGATAGATTAAAAATTATATTTAAATCAAGCAAAAAAGAGATTACCAAATTGTCCTTTATTTTAAATATGATTTAAAATTATCACTATAAAAGTTTGATTTGTTGTAGTAAAAATATTAAAATGTACAAATAAAAATAACATATTTTAGTAAAAAAACATTTATAAAATAATGTAATAAAAAATTTGATAATTGATAATTACTTTTTAAACCATATTCTATAATAATTTTCAAATTTTCGTTACTAATTATTTTTGTAACATTTATTTCAAAAGCAATATTTTTACATCATTTTAATAATTAAGCTAAAAAATAAATTACGGACATAATTATAATCTTGATATCACCCTCAAACCATTGCATAACAGAGACTATAGAAAAATAGAGAAATTTCCCTCTTTCTTCCCCTCTTTGTCCTTCAACGTCAATTAGGGGAGAAGAAGAGGATAAATTGAAGTGGATAAGAGTGTGAAATTTGTCTTGTTCACTTTAAGGGGATTAAAGGTGAAAGTGTGCGGATTTAGAGTAAAGTTTATGAGTGATTTGATGAATTTGATAGATTAAAAATGATATTTAAAGCAAGAAAAAACAGGATTAGCAAGTTGTCTTTTATTTTAAATATGATTAAAAAATATTATTATATAAGTTTGATTTGTTGTAGAAAAAATATTAATATGTATCAATATAACATATTTTTTTAAAAACATATTTATAAAATAATGTAATAAAAAAATTTATAATTAATAATTACTTTTTAAACCTTATTTTATAACAATTTTTATATTTCCGTTATTAATTATTTTTGTAAAAATAATTTCAAAACTCATATTTTTACATCATTTTCATAATTAAGCTGAAAAATAAATTGCCGATATAATTGTAATTTTGATATCACCCTCAAACCATTGCATAACAGAGATTATTGAAAAATAGAGGAATTTCCATCTGCGCTCCCCTCTCTCTCCGTCAAGGATGATTGGAGGGAGAGGGAGATGATGAATTCAAGTGGATTGGAGTGTGAATTTTGTGTTGTGCACTTTAAGTGGATTAACGGTGAAAGAGAGTGGATTTAGACTAAAGTTTGTTAAAGTTTGTGAGTGATTTGGTAGATGTGATAGATTAAAAATTATATTTAAATCAAGAAAAAACAATAATACCAAATTGACCTTTATTTTAAAAATGATTAAAAATTATCATTATATAAGTTGGACTTGTTGTAGAAAAAATATTAATATGTATAAATGAAAATAACGTATTTTATTAAAAAAAATATTTATAAAATAATGTAATAAAAAAATAAATAAATTAATAATTTCTTTTTAAACCTTATTTCATAACAATTTTCAATTTTTCATTATTTTTACATCATTTTCATAATTAAGCTGAAAAATAAATTCCGGACATAATTGTAATCTTAATATCACCCTCAAACCATGACATAACAAAGATGATTGAAAAATAGAGGAATTTCTCCTTCCTTGCCCTCTCTCTTCCTCAAGGTTGATTGGAGAGAGAGAGAGGATGACATCAAGTGGATTATAGTGTGAAATTTGTGTTGTTTGTTGAAAGGCGGAGCTTGTTCAACTCAAGTGAAGATGGTTTTGATGATGTCCAAGGCTATGCATCATGTGCATCACTAGTTTAGGATTAGTCCTGATTTTCTAACTTGTGCATTAGATGTTGTAGATAAAAAATCATATGTAAAACAAGCTTGCATTGAATTGTATCAACCATCAAACTCTTTGATTTGAATTCATAAATAGATTAGCTACTTAACTAATAGATTAGCTGAGAGTACTACACTAATGTAGTGAAAACACACTCACGATAATCTATTAAGTAAATTCCTAATCCATTAATGACTACAGCAGAACTAATAGAATTTCTGAGAAACACTTTGAGAAATTTTCCTTCTGAGATTTACAGAGTTCTTGTGCATTATTGAGAGATCATTCAAGTAAAGATTCAAGAAGATTGATGGTTGTTTCAACCTTGGTGGATCAAGCTTGGATCTAGGAATCAAGTGACAAATCTACACAACTATTAGGTGTATTCGTTCCTTGGTTCTTTTCTATTGTATTTCTGATTATAGTTGTTTCACTGTGTAAAGTGAAGGTCTAGGTGCAATTGTGTGGATTCATTGCTCCTAGGGGGAGTTCTTGATTTGTAGATCAAGCTCCTTAGTCTTTAGGGTCTTGAATTATATAGATGCTCTTGTAATTCTTGAATCTCTATTGATTTAGTGGAATCCTCCTAAGTGGGTTTACTCAGGAGAGGACTAGACATAGTTTCATCTTGAATCGAACCAGTATAAATTGTTGTGTTCTTGATTTCTCTCTTCTCTTACATCTTTCTTAATTGTTTTACACAGTCTATTAACACAGAACTGTAAAATTGGTTAATTGGGCCATAAGGGTTAAAGAAACTTTCAAGATTCAATTTAAATAAGTGAAAGACTCAATAACCAGTTCAGATCCCTTTCTTGGTTAAGATTATTAAACAGATCTATTTTAACATTGTTCACTTTAATTGGATTAAAGGTGAAAGTGAGTGGATTTATAGTAAACTTTGTTGGTATTTGTGAGTTATTTGATGGATTTGATAGATTAAAAATTATATTTAAATCAAGAAAAAACAAGATTACCAAAGTGTCCTTTATGTTAAATATGATTAAAAATTATATTTATATATGTTTGATTTGTTGTAGAAAAATATTAATATGTATAAATGAAATTAAGATATTATATTAAAAAAATATTTACAAAATAATGTAATAAAAAAATTTATAATTAATAATTACTTTTTAAACCTTATTTTATTACAATTTCTAAATTTTTGTTATTAATTATTTTTGTAAAACTATTTTCAAAGGTCATATTTTTACATCATTTTCATAATTAATCTGAAAAATAAATTGTGGAATTAATTGTAATCTTGATATCACCCTCAACCCATTGCATAACAGAGATGATTGAAAAATAAAGGAATTTCCCTCTTCCTACCGCTCTCTCTCCCTCAACGTTGATTAGAGGGAGAGGGTGAGGATGGATACAAGTGGATTAGAGTGTGGAGCTTGTCTTGTTCACTTTAAAGGGATTAAAGGGTGAGTGGATTTAGAGTAAAGTTTGTTGAAGTTTGTGAGTGATTTGATGGATGTGATAGATTAAAAATTATATTTATATCAAGAAAAAATAAGATTACTAGATTGTCCTTTATTTTAAATATGATGAAAAATTATCATTATATTAGTTTGATTTGTTGTAGAAAAATATTAATATGTATAAATCAAAATAACATATTTTATTAAAAATTATATACAAAATAATGTAATAAAAATTTTATAATTAATAATTACTTTTTAAACCTTATTTTATAACAATTTTCAAATTTTTTCGTTATTAATTATTTTTGTAAAAATAATTTCAAAAGCCATATTTTTACATCATTTTCGTAATGAAGCTGAAAAATAAATTGCCGATATAATTATAATCTTGATATCACCCTCAAATCATTGCATAACACAGATGATTGAAAAATAGAGGAATTTTCATCTCCCTTCCCTCTCTCCGTCAAGGTTGATTGGAGGGAGAGGGAGATGATGAATTCAAGCGGATTAGAGTGTGGAGTTTGTGTTGTGCACTTTAAGTGGATTAAAGGTGAAAGAAGGTGGATTTAGACTAAAGTTTGTTACGGTTTGTGAGTGATTTGATGGACGTGATAGATTAAAAATTATATTTAAATCAAGGAAAAACAAGATTACCAAATTTTCCTTTATTCTAAAACTAATTAAAAATTATCATTATATAAGTTTGATTTGTCGTAGAAAAAATATTAAAATGTATAAATGAAAATAACATATTTTAATAAAAAAATATTTATAAAATAATGTAATACAAAAATTTATAATTGATATTTACTTTTAAACCTTATTTTATAACAATTTTTAAATTTTCGTTAAAATAATTTCAAAAGCCATATATTTACATCATTTTCATAATTAAGCTAAAAAATAAATTGCGGACATAATTACAATCTTGATATCACCCACACACCATTACATAATAGAGATGATTGAACACTGGAGGAATTTCCCTCTTCCTTCCCCATCTTTCTCCCTCAACGTTGATTGGAGAGAGAGGGAGATGATGAATTAAAGAGGATTAGAGTGTCAAGCTTGTCTTGTTCACTTTAAGGGGATTAAAGGTGAAAGTGAGTGGATTTAGAGTAAAGTTTGTTGATATTTGTGAGTGATTTGATAGATTTGATAGATTAAAAATTATATTTAAATAAAAAAACAAGATTAGCAAACTCTCCTTTATCTTAAATATGGTTAAAAATTATCATTATATAAGTTATGATTTGTTGTAGAAAAAATATTAATATCTATAAATGAAATTAACATATTTTATTAAAAAGATATTTATAAAATAATGTAATAAAAATTTTTATAATTAATAATTACTTTTTAAACCTTATTTTATAACTTTTTAAAAATAATTTCAAAGGCCATATTTTTACATCATTTTCATAATTAAGGTAAAAAATAAATTGCGGACATAATTGTAATCTTGAAATCACCCTCATACCACTGCATTACCGAGATGATTGAAAAATAGAGGAATTTTCATCTGCCCCCCTCTCTCTCCGTCAAGGTTGATTCGAAAGAGAGGGAGATGATGAATTCAAGTGGATTAGAGTGTGAAATTTGTGTTGTGCACTTTAAGTGGATTAACGGTGGAAGAGGGTGGATTTAGACTAAAGTATGTTAATGTTTGTGAGTGATTTGATAGATGTGATAGATTAAAAATTTTATTTAAATCAAGAACAAACAAGAATACCAAATTGACCTTTATTTTAAAAATGATTAAAAATGATCATTATATAAGTTTATTTTGTTGTAGAAAAAATATTAATATGTATGAATGAAAATAATGTATTTTATTAAAAAAATATTTATAAAATAATGTAATAAAAAAATTTATAATTAATAATTACTTTTTAAACCTTATTTTATAACAATTTTCAAATTTTTGTTATTTTTACATCGTTTTCATAATTAAGTTGAAAAATAAATTCCGGACATAATTGTAATCTTAATATCACCCTCAAACCATGACATAACAAAGATGATTGAAAAATAGTGGAATTTCTCCTTCCTTCCCCTCTCTCTCCCTCAAGGTTGATTGGAGAGAGAGGGGATGACATCAAGTGGATTATAGTATGAAGTAGGGATGGCAACGGGGCGGGGCGGGGACGGTTTTCGCTATCCCATACTCATCCCCATAAAAAAAAAATTCATCCCCATCCCCATACCCAAACCCAATGGGTATCAAAGTTTTATCCCATCCCCATCTCCGTCGGGTAACGGGTATAAACTCGTACCCATACCCGTACCCGTTTCCTTACTACTTTAATATAAATTTTAATTAATTTTTATAAAATAATACAAAATTACTGTAAAGGAAACATAATATTATCAAATATTCAATATTAGGATGATGATTGTTTCTTCGATATAAATACTTTGAAATAAATTATAATTGTTTACATTTTAGATTAGAATACCAAATAAAATTTAATGAGAACTGAAATATTTATTAAATTTGCAAACTGCAAACATTAATGAAACCTAGTTTATAAAATTTAAAAATATTTTTAAACAAATTTAAAGGAAAACAATATTCAAACTAAAATATATTTTAAATGTTTGTTTACTTCAATTTTATAAATTCTAATGAATCTCTTTTTTTATACACTAATAAAGATGATAATACATCACTTAATCAAAATGACGCAAATAACAAATAATAAACATAATAATAAAATTTTAACATCGATATTGTATCTTTTGAACTCCAAAATATGTTGGATGGTGATAAACAAATATTCATGGCAATTATATTAAATTTTGATATTGTAGTAAATAAAAGTTATTTATAGAATTATAGTGAAAAATTACAGTATAATTGATATAATGAGTTAGAAAAAAAAATAGATCAAATATACTGAAATAATATTTTACATGATGAAAATAAACAAAAAATAAAAATATTAAAAATTTAACAAATGTATGTCTTAGAAACAATTTGAGAAACTATTGAAAGAAATCGCACGAAAGAAAACGAATGTATAATTAAGAGTATGATAAGATGAAAAATACCTTAGACATCTAAGAACATTTTTCAAATATCAACATATATAATCAATGGTTGAGAAATAATTATTTTAGCGAAACAAACAAGTTCTTCAAATGAAACAAAAATTAATAAAAATAAGTAAAGAATTTTTTTTATATTACCTAGTAAATGAAATGATGAAAATGAACAAAAAATAAAAATATTAAAAAACAAATGTATGTCTTAGAAACAATTTGAGAAACTATAGAAAGAAATTGCACAAAGGAAAACGAATGTATAATTAAGGGTATGATAAGATGAGAAATACCTTAGACATCTAAGAACATTTTTCAAATATCAACATATATAATCAATGGTTGTGAAATAATTATTTTAGCGAAACAAAAAAGTTCTTCAAATGAAACAAAAATTAATAAAAATATGTAAAGAATTTTTTTTATATTACCTAGAAAATGAAATGATGAAAATAAACAAAAAATAAAAATATTAAAAAACAAATGTATGTCTTAGAAACAATTTGAGAAACTATTGAAAGAAATGGTGTAAAGGAAAACAAATGTATAATAAAGGGTATGATAAGATGAAAAATACCTTAGACATCTAAGAACATTTTTCAAATATCAACATATATAATCAATGGTTGGGAAATAATTGTTTTAGCGAAACAAAAAAGTTCTTCAAATGAAACAAAAATTAATAAAAATAACAAAAGAATTTTTTTTATATTACCTAGTAAATGAAAGGTTTATGCTATTAAATACTTAAATTGAGAGTATTAAACATACTCACGTGAAAAGAAAATATACAATAAATAAAAATATTAAAAAATAATAGAAATATTCAAATATAAGACATAAAAAAATTTTAATTTACATACATCATTTTAACATAATTAATTAAATGTTATGATAAGATGAAAAATATATTGGAGATGTGAATTAGTTTCATGACAAATCAAATAACTAGAAGAAATAAAAAATTGAAGAAAAAAAAATATAGGGTTACTTAATTAATTGTGAATATTTTAATAATTTAAATGATGATTGTTCCTGCAGAAGGGACAAATAAGATAAGTTAGGCACAATTACCACCTTACCCATATCCGTTATCTCCTTGGTTGGCTTCTCCCCTTTTTGTATATATCGGCTTGGACCCAGGAGGGGTTACCTGCAGAAGGGACTCCGAAGCTTAAGTCAGCCAAAGCTCTTAAAAGTCAAATCAGGTGATTAATGGAGTAATGAATCCGTACCTTTAATTCGTGGGGTCCATGTGTATTTATATATTATTAATTACGTCTGACCATTTCATGGGCCGGACCTTGGCTTGGGCCATAGGTGGGTCTGGGCCTTAACCTAAGCCCTTAGTCTGATTATTATGGGCTTGTTGAATCTTGGGAGTGTCGCTATCGCTTGATGCATGGTCTTGGGCTGGTACTTAGTGTCCTAGGGTACCAGTTTAGGCCGGTTAGGATTAGGTCAGCTTGGGCCGATTTCCTGAATAACTTTGCGTGTAGGTGTGGTAGACGTTTGTTATTGTTATTTGGTCGAATTGGCTAGGTGTGGTACACTAGTCTCCCAGCCTTTACCGATACAGGTATGTCGGTGAAGGATGATATGTGCATATATGCCAACGAGGTCGGTTAGGTGTGGTACACTAGTCTCCCAACCTTTAAGTGTGATGAATAGTGTTAAGGTTGAAGATAGGAAAAAGTAGGTAGTAAGTGAAGGGGTGTTAGAGGTCAAATCAAGGAGGGTTTTTACGTCATCATTTCTGATACTCATGGCTTTTGAGATGATTATGTCGATTGGTATGGGTTGTGATTTTGGCGGGAAAAGGTTTTATCGTTTAGGATTCACACCTATAAATGTGGATTTTACGATGGGTGCATGCTTGTTGGTTCATTTGCGGGAATTTCACAATCAGAGATCTTGTTTGTGTTATACTTGTCCGACTAGTTCCTAGTTCCTACCGTCAGCTTTTCACAACAAAGGTATGTCTAGTAGTTATAGTGTGTCATTGTCTTCGTCCAATAATGAGAGTATGGAGTCCAGGAGGAGTATAGGTAGACATGTTGAGGAGAACAGTACTAGTTCTGCGGGTATGGTAGGCAGAATTCCCATGGAAACGGTGACTGAGGTGCGAGAAGACCCTCTAGAAGAACTAGCGGAGATTAACTGGCCGGCCAAGGGTGGCTATGGGTGGGTGGCTGCTGATGTTCATAATCAATCATTTTTATTTCGGTGGTCTCGTCTGTTGAACTCTTAGTTAAATTGTACCCCTGTTATCGTGAAAGGTGTAAATTGGGGTATCGTTTCCTTGGAGCGGGTAAACGCCATTGACCGCGTATGCCACAGGCAAGAGGGGGCGACCGAGAAGGTTTTTTATATGTACATGTGCCATTTCTCCCAGCTGCATGTGAGGTTACCGCTGGACGACTTTACCATGGGGGTATTGCATGCACTAAACGTTGCACCTACATAGTTGCATCCAAATAGTTGGGCCCATATGCAAGCCTTCCGTGTTTTGTGCCAATCGCTATATCTACAACCTTCTCCTCATGCATTTTTGTACTTTTACGACACTAGGCCCCGTCAGCTGACTACTTGGTTATCTTTGGTGAGTCGCCCTAGCATCAGCAGATTGGACGCGTTCTCTTAGTCTTTCAAGCATTTCAAAGACAGATACTTTAAAGTTATGGTGAAAGAGGAGGGCAGGTCCCATTTCCTTAATGCAGATGGGAGCACAAAGTTCCCGTTTAGCTGGACGGGAAGCCCTTCTCGATATAAGGACATGGGCACCGACGAGTTGTCAGCGGTGGATAAGGAGGTGGTGAAGGTCTTGATGAAGTTTTCTGATAAGTTGCCCACTAAGGGTCTAGTTAGAGTTTATAATTCGGTTCACCCGATTATTGATATTGAAGGTATTATTTTATTAGTTAAACTGTATTAATGCTTCTAAGTTGACTTAACCGGGTCTTGATGCGTTGTTGTAGGGCACATGGCTCAATTCGGAAAGAAGAACTTGGCATTTTTCCAAGTGTTGAGGAAGGAGATGGCCGCGAAGGCCAAAACAGTCGAGAACACTGATGTTCCTAACTTGCAGGAGTCGCTGGTTGAGGTGCACGTGCACAGCGACACTAAGAGAAAGGCGGAATTGCCGACTCGACCCGACAAGGGTAAAGATGTAAAGAAGGTCAGGGCGGCATTGCTTGGGGTGGGGTCATCCAGTGGGACGAAAGGGCCAAAGTCTGGTTTGATTCAGTTGCCATAAACGTCTGTTAGGAAAGATATTGCTATCAATCTTCCAGAGACAATCATCAACTTTATCGACGGTATGGAGGTGGATCATCTCGTAAGAACCATGGTTGAATTTGGAAGCAAGGCATTGATACTGAGTCGTCGGGTTGGGACTTTGTACCAACGAGAAGTGAAGGAGGGAGGTAGGGAAAAGGTGGAGGAATTGCAAGGAAAAGTTGATAAGTTTGAGGAGGAGAGGGCCGCTTGGAAGAAGGAGAGGGAGAGTTGGGAGGAGGAGAGGAAAAGGTTGGGAACTTGGAAAGTTCGTTGCTTGGATTCGGAGGGAAAACTTAATAAGAGGATATCGGATATGGAGGCGGACTATGATGAGCTGAAGGAGAAGTATGATGGTTTTGAGGGGGAGCTTGATGACTTGAAGGGTTGCATCATCCAAGAGCATATTAACGATTTCGAGAAGGGATTACAGCAGGCAGCCTTTTTTCACCAGGATATTGATGGATCCGATTCAAGATTTGATGTTAATAAGGATGTGGTTGATGGGCAGCTTATCAACGAGGATGAGAGTAGTCAAAATGGGGAGGCAGATAAAGCAGTGGTAGAGGAAGAGAAGGAGATGGAGGTTGCTATGGAGGGGAGCAATGACACAACAGAGTAGGAATTTTATCTTTTATGATTTGAAATCGCTATTGAGACTATGTCTGTAATAATTGGTACATTATGTTTGTGGCACTCCGTACATTTCTTTGCTTTTATTTTAATATGATTAACGCTTTAAGTATGCTATCTTGTTTGTCGGATGTCAATAGTATTGATGTTATGTTTGGCGAATTCAGTTGTTTGTTAAGCGTGTTCGACCCAGGCCGCTTACTTGTGGTAAGGGAGGGGAACTTAAACGAGTTAACCAACAAGTTAAGTGTTTTCGACCCAGGCCGCTTACTTGTGGTAAAGGTGGGGAACTTAAACGAATGAACCAATAAGTTAAGGGTGTTCGACCCAAGCCGCTTACTTGTGGTAAGGGTGGGGAACTTAGACGAATTAACCAAGAAGTTAAGGGTCTTCGATCCAGGCCGCTTACTTGTGGTAAGGGTGGGGAACTTAAACGAATTAACCAACAAGTTAAGGGTTTTCGACCAAGGCCACTTACTTATAGCAAGGGTGGGGAACTTAAACGAATTAACCAATAAATTAAGGGTATTCGACCCAGACCGCTTACTTGTGGTAAGGCTAGGGAACTTAAACGAATTAACCAACGAGTTAAGAGAGTTCGACCCAGGCCGCTTACTTGTGGTAAGGGTGGGGAACTTAAACGAATTAACCAACAAGTTAAGGGTGTTTGATGAGAGCCGGTTCGGTAGAACGTTGCCAAACTCTCGTTGTTGCAGCAGAAATGGTGAATGATCTGTGAAAGATGCAGCGAAAGTGAAGAACGATGGAAACAAATGACGCTTCCGATCACGGAGCTCGGTGCTTACGGTGAAGCAAAGTTAGGAGGAGAACCCTAACTCTGGTTCGATTTGAACTCTGAAGGTGAAAGGAGAAAAGCTAAAAGGCTAGTCACTCTCATATATTTTCAAAGTTACTTTTACAAGAGCTGGTTGGCCTTTTATAGTGAGAAGAAGGCCACCGTAATATTGAATAGAAGAAAGGAAGGAGAAAAGGCCGTTCTAACAAGAATCCTAACGGCAAAGGTGAAATGTAGAATCCTAAGCTAAGGTGTGATGTACGTGAATTTGAACCCTAACAAAGGATGAGGTGTAACGCGTGAAAAGAGATTTTGGGTTGGATGCTAACTTTAGTTGTCACGTTTGGAAGAACACCCTGACGGTGAATGTGGGTTTTAGGTGGAAAGGAAATGAAGGCTTTCTCTCGAGCAACCCTAGCAGTGTTCCCTCCCTTACTCCAAAGGCTGAGTGTTCAGGTAAAGATTTGGGCTGCTGTTATCATTCGGAAGCCCAACACGCGTGGATGCAAAACTAATTGTTGGCTGCAGACACTTGGAAGGGGTGCGGACTGTCACTTTGCAGAACTAGAAGGTGTGCGGATGGAAGAAATCTTGACGCAGGCCCAATAAAAGAGAAGGGTTCATGATGCATTGATTAATTGGGCTCGACTGCAGATTCATGGCCCAATTAGCTGACGCACTTGAAAATAACCTTTGGAATTGGGCTACACTTGAAAATAATCCAATTATTTATTTAATGAAAGAAATATAGAAAATAAAAGAAATTAAAAGAAATGAGCCTAGGCATTGGCCAACGCTATGAAAAGCCTCTTAGGGTGATATTCATCATCCCCTCCCTCTTGAAAAGGATCTATCCTCAGATCAAGAAGTTTCTTTAAGGCCCACAACAATTAAAGATGAATTCCTCCAGGATCAAAAATATATCTGCAGTAGTCATCAAATAAAATTGAATTAAAATCATAATGACCATGCAGTAAAAGTGATTGGGAAATGTGTGAAAATGGGTTCTTAAAGATTGAAAAAGATGGTATTAGGCCCACTTCACAAAAAAAAAATGTTTTACAGTTTGACTAAGATGATTTTTGAAATGAATTTTAAAGTCAAAGTGTGTTAGTACATAAGATGTTGAGGAAGGGGAAATAAGGGAATGAGGTTGAGAACAAAATGGTTGAGAAAGAAACAAAACAAAAGATTTAATGTCAAAGTGAATAGAGTAGTGAAAGATTTAACACTAAATCCTTAACATTGAGGTCCCTTTTTGCATTTGAAATGATCTTTAACTTTACCACCTGTGATTGTATTTCAAGATTACTCTCTTGTGTTATTTTCTCCCTTTCTTCTAAGTCTTTTCTCTCATTCTCTCTTTTTTTTTTCTCTTTTAACTCTTTCCCCTCTTTCTCTTTTTTCAGTTGTTCCTCTTCTTCTCTCAATTCTTGTTCAAATTTCTCTCTTTCTTTCTGCTCTCTTCTCTGAATTCTTATTCTTTCTTTTTCTTCCAACTCCCTCATCTCTCTTAGAAGTATTGTGAGTTTTTCCTCCTTCATCCTTGCTATTTCAATCTTCTTTTTCTCTATCTCACAATTAAAATCAAAAGAAAGTGGTATGAATGTTCTTCTCATGCATGCTCTGAACTCACTCCAATTTTGAGTGGGAGATTTTCTTCCTTTTTCCGCTCTAGACTGCCTATAATCCTACCACTCTCTTGCATGTCCTACAAAACTAGAAATGCACAAAATAAGAAAATAGTATTTACTATGTCTAAGATGGAATGAATGCACCAAATCATCTATTTCCATTTCCCAAGATATGTATGATAGTGCACTTATGTCCTCACCAAAGAAAGGGAATGTAATCTCATGTGTGTGATGCATTTTATCCTCACAATGACTACCTAAATGCAATTGACTGTACGAATGAAAACTCATTTTGCCAAAAACACTTATCAAAAAAATTTTCACAAAGAAACTTTAGAAATTTCTAAAGAGAAAATAATGGAAAAATTTCTAGAGATACTCCCATGGACAAGCTTAGGAACCAAGCTTTTCCTAGCCAGAGATCTCTAAATTTCTTTCACAAAATTTCTCAAGAAAAAATTCAAAGCAAAACAAATTTTAATTGTGAAAAAGAACTTTCAAAGTATGTGAAATCTTATGACCAAAGAAAGGTCAACTAAGTGTTAAACACATTGCACCTAGATATCACAGAGACGTAAAACATAAATTTCAACATGCATAACACATACATAACCTGGACATGGAAAAAATAAAGAACAAGAAAACATAAAAAAAATAGGAAAACATAAACTAGACGAGAAGTTTTCCTAAGTGAAGAATCAAGTGGCACTTGGAACCCCTTGATGACCTCACACTACACGTTAAGAAGCTATTACACACCAAGCTAAGGTTAAGATTGCTCTAAAGCATTTTCCCACCTAAGCCAAATGAAACAGAAATTGAAATTAAGAAAAAAAATACACCACAAAATTTTGTGATATCAGAACAAACAGAAAATGAAAAAAAAAACAAATCTGCAACTGGAATTGGATCAGTTTGCTCTCTATTTGCTGTCGGTCCAGCCACAGAATGGGTGCTCTCATGTGTTTGCACTCCTTCTTTAAGTCCCAACTCACTCTCCAAGTCCTCTCAGAATGCTATCTCAATACCTTTTCCCACAATTCATCCTACAACTCTACCTTCAAGAGAGAGATAATCACCTACAAAGTTGCCAAATCAGTGAGTTGTATGTCAACTGAAACAAGATCACTCACAGTCTTCCACATAAGAATAACAAAGCAGAAAATCAAGAAAAGCTCAAATGGAAGAATTGGACAACATCAAGTGAAGGATTGAATGACAAACTTAATGGAATAAGCAAACAAGACAAGCAAGAAAAAGGCAAAGCAATAAAGGATAGCGCACAAGGGAGAACCTAAGGAATGTGTCTAGAGCAAGATTAAACAAAACAAGTTGAATCAACAACATATGCAAATTGTATTTGAAATGGATAGTGAAGACTAAAGTTGTGAACTATTTTGTCTCACTTTCTTTTCACTCAAATAACTCAAACAATATCTTTCATTCCAGATTTTCTCATCATATTTTCTTTCTTTGTTTTTCTTTACAGATTTTCTTTCCAACTCATATATATCACATATGCAACTAATCTTTTAAATCACAGTTCACTTCAATTGCAGTTTTCCAATTCCATTCAAACTATCAATTGCATATGATAGATTGCAAAATTGATTCAACTAAAAAAAATGAAGAAAAGCACACTAAACAGCAAGAAACTCTCGGACACTGCAATGCAAATGCAAGGAAATAGAAATGGTCCCACAACTACACTATGCAGCAGAATTTCAAACAATACTCAGCAAAGAAAAGAGTATTAGATAGAGCAATGAAACACAATTGATGCAACAGATTTTCACACAATTATGTGACCAACAGAAAAACAACACCATGAATCAGAAAGCAATGATATGTAATGACAGGAGTCAGAGATGGAAATATAAAAAGTGGACCACAACAAGGACTGTAATGCCAAGCAAAACTAGCCTAAACATACACTGCACCCAAGATATGTATCAACTGGCATACGAATATGAATTATCTACAAAGCAAAGTCTCGGACAAGACATCACAATATCACACTACACTCATGGATTCAAAACAGAGCCTGAAACAAGAGAATTTAGTTTGATATAGAGAGTGTAATAAGTTCAAAAACACAAACTGATCAATTGATACTGAATCAAGATACTGAATTGAAATCAAATGAAAGTCCAACACAAACAAAGTACATATATGAAACTGCAAGGAAAAGATAAGGACACACTCTAGGCTAATCACAGATGAACAAAAGAAATTGTGATATAGCAAACAGAATGAACTAAAACAGATTTAATCACAAACTGAAATACTCGTTCAAACAATGACAACACATAGCAAATGAGCCAAGAAATTTGCAATTAACAATTGAATTACTCGTTCAAACACATATCAGCTGAGGATTGGGAAACAGAAATAGCTACAACGTCTGTAATCAACAAGGCCAAAGAGGGTGCAACAAAAGTAATATGGCATAGCAATCTGCAGATTTAGAAGATAGGCACAATAACAGTCAATGCATAATGCATCATATCAGCATGAACTCAATCAAAGATTACAAAACTGCACCAGACAGATGCAAACATAGCCTATGCACTGATTTAAGCAATATTGAATGTCCATTTGAACAATCTGAACGAAGGCAGATATATGATTAGTTCAATGAAACACTTCAGTTTTGTCAGCACAATCCTTGGCCAGAAATTGAATGTCCAGAACAGCAAGAGATGCAAATTGAAACAGAAACGTAGATGCACTTGGACAGCAAATGGAATTCAAAAATAGAACAAAACAATCAGCAGCAAACTTAGTAGAGGTAAACAAGAACAACATGAAACATACACTGCAGAAAAATTGCTACTGATCTACTAGCAATTAGAGAGCTCCAGAACACATACCAGAACAGAAATTAAAGAGTGAAAAATGAAACATAGACTGAATCAGAGGCTACACAATAAACAAAACGCCGTTTAGGCACACAGCTATGGAATTAATGAACATATCAAACAACTTCACAAAAACCTAAGACAAAACATGAGATCTGAAAATGTGAAAGCTAAGTAAGAAAATGAAATTAAACCTAATTGACAAGCAATGGAGCGGTAGATTGAGAGATCTAAACATTTCAACACAAGATTAATTCAAGGCAATCAGACCAATATCTTTTTGAATTAATTTCAGCAATAAAATTCAACACACAGATTCGAGACCAGAGACGCAAAGATGAACTCAAACAACTTCGTACAAAATAGAAATCAAACAGATTCGAAATAAGAATCAGAGATAAGTGAAGAAACTTATCTTTGAAGACCTCCTCGCTCCAAGCTCGAAACCGGAGCTCTGATTACCACATGATGAGAGCCGGTTCGGTAGAACGTTGCCAAACTCTCGTTCTCGCAGCGGAAATGGTGAATGATCGGTGAAAGATGCAGCAGAAGTGAAGAACGATGGAAACAAATGACGCTTCCGATCATGGAGCTCAGTGCTTACGGTGAAGCAAAGTTAGCAGGAGAACCCTAACTCTGGTTCGATTTGAACTCTGAAGGTGAAAGGAGAAAAGCTAAAAGGCTAGTCACTCTCATATATTTTAAAAGTTACATTTACAAGAGTTGGCTGGCCTTTTATAGTGAGAAGAAGGCCACCGTAAAATTGAACAGAAGAAAGGAAGGAGAAAAGGTCGTTCTAACAAGAATCCTAACGGCAAAGGTGAAATGTAGAATCCTAAGCTAAGGTGTGATGTGCGTGAATTTGAACCCTAACAAAGGATGAGGTATAACGCGTGAAAAGAGATTTTGGGTTGGATGCTAACTTTAGTTGGCACGTATGGAAGAACACCCTGACGGTGAATGCGGGTTTCAAGTGGAGAGGAAATGAGGGCTTTCTCTCGAGAAACCCTAGCAGTGTTCCCTCCCTTACTCCAAAGGTTGAGTGTTCAGGTAAAGATTTGGGCTGCTGTTATCATTCGTAAGCCCAACACGTGTGGATGCAAAACTGATTGCTGGCTGCAAACACTTGGAAGGAGTGCGGACTGTCACTTTGCAGAACGAGAAGGTGTGCGGATGGAAGAAATCTTGACGCAGGCCCAATAAATGAGAAGGGTTCATGATGCCTTGATTAATTGGGCTCGACAGCAGATTCATGGCCCAATTAGCTGACGCACTTGAAAATAACCTTTGGAATTGGGTTGCACATGAAAATAATCCAATTATTTATTTCATAAAAGAAATATAGAAAATAAAAGAAATTAAAAGAATTGGGCCTAGGCATTGGCCAATGCTATGAAAAGCCTCTTAGAGTGATATTCATCAGTGTTCGACCCAGGCCGCTTACTTGTGGTAAGGCTAGGGAACTTAGTCGAATTAACCAAGAAGTTAAGGGTATTCGACCTAGGCCGCTTACTTGTGGTAAGGGTGGGGAACTTAAACGAATTAACCAACGAGTTAAGGGTGTCCGACCCAGGCCGCTTAGTTGTGGTAAGGGTGGGGAACTTAAACGAATTAACAACCAAGTTAATGGTTTTCGACCCAGGGCGCTTACTTGTGGTAAGGGTGGGGAACTTAAACGAATTAACCAATAAGTTAAGGGTATTTGACCCAGGTCGTTTACTTGTGGTAAGGGTGGGGAACTTAAACGAAGTAACAGACAAGTTAAGAATGTTCGACCCAAGCCGCTTACTTGTGGTAAGGGTGGGGAACTTAAACGAATTAACCAACAAGTTAAGGGTGTTCGACCCAGGCCGCTTACTTGTGGTAAGGGTGGGGAACTTAAACGAATTAACCAATAAGTTAAGGGTATTCGACCCAGGCCGTTTACTTGTGGTAAGGGTGGGGAACTTAAACAAATTAACCAACGAGTTAAGAGTGTTCGACCTAGGCCGCTTACTTGTGGTAAGGGTGGGGAACTTAAACAAATTAACCAACATGGTAAGGGTGTTTGACCCAAGCTGCTTACTTGTGGTAAGGGTGAGGAACTTAGACGAATTAACCAACAAGTTAAGGGTGTTCGACCAAGGCCGCTTACTTGTGGTAAGGGTGGGGAACTTAAATGAATTAACCAACATGTTAAGGGTGTTTGACCCAGGCCACTTATATGTGGTAAGGGTGGGGAACTTAAACGAATTAACCAACAAGTTAAGGGTGTTCGACCCAGGCCGCTTACTTGTGATAAGGGTGGGGAACTGAAACGAATATGAGAAATGAAGTACATAATGGTCGTAAAGTTGGGAACCCTTTGTATTATTCATTGAATTTGGGGTGCCTCGTTAAAACCTCCCTGGCCAAAACCCTCCGTAGGGAAAAAAGACCAAGTGAGGAAAAAGAGTACACCCAGGATTATAAGTGTTTTGGTGTGATAAATTACATGTTTTTAACTAAAGTAGAACTTGAGATGGGTCACATTCCATGTATTTGGTATTTCTTCCCCAGATAAATGCTCCAAGCGATATGCTCCTCCTCCAACGTCTTCGCGTATTCGGTATGGGTCGTCCCAATTGGCGGAGAACTTACCATCCTTCTTTCTTGCACTGCTGGCCATTCTCCACACTAAGTCTCCTCTTATGAACGATCTTGTGCATAGGTTGGCGTTATACTTTCTAGCAGCTCTGTGTTTGGCGGCGAAGTTGTGTATCTGAGCTTTTTCTCTGAGCTCGGGTAGGAGGTCGAGGTGAGTGGCCATGTTTTGATGATTGTGGGTTGGGTCATATAGTTATCGGTGCAGGGATGGTTCGCCAATTTCGACGGGTATCATGGCGTTTCCACCGTATACTAGGCTGAATGGGGACTCGTTTGTTGTTGACTGAGGGGTACACCTGTAAGCCCATAGTACTTCTACTAGTTCTTCAGCCCATCGGCCTTTGGCACTGTCTAATCGCTTGCGTTTGTCGCCTTTGCCTATCCATTGGTTTGTGGGTGTTCCACAGAACTGGTTATGTGTTTGATGCTCAGACTAGTGTAGAATTTGGCTAATTCCTTATCTATAAATTGTCGGCCATTGTCGGTGATGATGGTATGTGGAACACCATATCGGCATATAATATCTTTCCAAACAAATTGCTGGACTTGCTGGGCTGTGATAGTGGTAAGTGGTTTGGCTTCTATCCACTTGGTGAAATAATCAACGACTACTATTAAGAATTTTACCTGGCCCTTACCGGGGACAAAGGGCCGAGGATATTCATCCCCCATTTAGCGAAGGGCCACGGGGATAGTATGGAATGGAGTTGTTCTTGTTTCTGGTGGATGAGGTTGCCATGCTTTTGACATGGTTTTCATTTTTTTACGAAGTCCTGGCAATCTGCTTATATGGTTGGCCAGAAGTAACCAACGCGAAGGATTCTAGTTGCCATAGTGCGTGCGCCGGAATGGTAGCCGCAAATGCTTTCATGCAACTCCTTAATTATGTACTGCGCTTGTTCTGCAGCGACACATTTGAGAAGCGGTTGGCCATATCCGCGTTTGTAAAGATCATCACCTATCGTGGTATATTTGGCGGCCTTAGCCAACCAAGTTTTGTCAGCATCTGGTGGGGGGTTGTCGGTTTGGAGATATTGGATATAAGGGGTGGTCCAGTTGTGGGCTTGGGGATGGGTGAGGTTGTCGGCTGGGGTGTGGGTTAGGTTATGGCAAGTATTTGTGATGGAAGGTGTGGATAGTGTTTGTTGCAATAGGGATCGGTGGCGACTTTTTAATTTGGTGCTAGCTAATATGGATAGGATATCGGCTCTGATGTTGTCGGTCCTGAGGATATGTTCGATGCAGACTTGGTCAAAAGAGGATTGAATGACCGCACGGACTAAATGGTAATATTGTAAAAGGGTGGGGTCCTTGATCTGGAATTCGTCATTCAGGTGGCCCACAGTAAGCTTGGAGTCAGTTTTGCACGTTAAAGATTTGACGCCAACTTCGCAGGCAAGGGAAAGGCCGGCGAGGATGGCTTCGTATTCGGCTTGGTTGTTGGATGTTTTGAAGGCGAAGTGGAGGGATTTCTCAATGAGGATATCGTTGGGGCCTTCTAACACGATGCCAGCGCCATCACCTTTTGGATTTGAAGAACCATCTACATGAAGTGTCCACTGGTCCTTTGTGGGTGTCTGTTGGAAGTCATTAACGAAGTCTAGGAGGCATTGGCCTTTTATGAGGCCATGAGGTTCATAACGAATGTTAAATTCGGACAACTCAACAGCCCAGGATGACATCCGTCCTGGCAGGTCTGGTTTTTGCAATATCTTCTGGATCGGGTAATCATTTTTGACGGTGATGTTGTGGTTTTTGAAGTATGGGCGCAGGCGGCGAGCTGCGTGCACCAAGGATAGGGCCAACTTTTCCACCATTTGGTATCTGGTTTCAGGATCTTGCAGCGTTCTACTGACAAAGTAAACAGGATGTTGCATGCCGCCTACATTTTGAACAAGCGCGGCGTTGACGATGTGATCGGTGGCTGTGATGTAAACCAGCAGGGGTTGATGAGTATCCGGCTTGTGGAGGATAGGTGGTGAGATAAGGGTGGTTTTTAGCTTTTGGAAAAAATTTTCACAATCGTTAGCCCACGTGAACTTGGTGGATTTTTTGAGGAGTTGTATAATGGGTTGGGTTTGTTCAGCTAGTTTGGGCAGGAAGCGGGAAATGGCTGTAAGGCAGCCTATGAGGCGTTGGACTTCTTTAATGTTGGTGGGACTACGCATTTCGATAATCACTTTGCACTTTTCTTGGTTGGCCTCTATGTCGCGCTGGGTTAGCATGAATCCGAGGAATTTACCACGATCGACGCCGAATACACACTTGTCGGGGTTGAGGCGAAGGTTGTATTGGCGTAATGTGGAGAAGACTGCTGAGAGGTCCTACTCGTGTTGGTGATGGCTTGGAGATTTGACAACCATGTCATCGACGTATACTTCGACACATTGTCCCATCACATGACTGAAAACTTTGTCCATCAACCGTTGGTAGGTTGCTCTAACGTTTTTGAGGCCAAAAGGCATAACTCTGTAAAAATAATTAGCGTCGTTTGTGATGAAGGCGGTCTTGTTCATGTCGGATGCGGCCATAGGGATTTGATTGTAACCGAAATATGCATCCAGGAAACTGAGTGCCTTATTTCCCGTCGCGCCGTCAACAAGTCGGTCAATATTGGGTAAGGGGTAGGCATCTCGAGGACAGGCTTTGTTTAGATCTGTGTAATCGACACACATCCGCCACTTGCCGTTGGCTTTTTCTTCACTAAGACTACATTAGAAAGTCAAGTGGTGTATTGAGCTTCTTCAATGAATTCTGCGCTCAGTAACTTATCGGCCTCGGCCTTAGCCGCTAGGCGTCGTTCCTCGCCGAGTTTGCATTTTTTCTAAGAGATATAGCCGGCTTCTTTGTAGATGGATAACTTATGGGATGCTACCAGAGGGTCTACTCCAAGTAAGTCAACGGTTGACCAAGCGAAAAGGTCCGTGTTGCCGACTAGAATAGGTGTGATGATGGCACGCTCGTCAGAGTTTAATCCGGTGCTTAGGTTGATCCAGGGGGGAGGTTTCTTCAACAGGTTCGAGACGAACATCTCAGCGCACTCTGGGGTCTAGATCTTCACCCGATAGAGCGATCCCGAAGCCAGGTTGTCGCTCGATGTGGTTGGTTTGCTGGATTGGGAGTTGTGGGCGTAGGCTGGCCATGCAGCATTCGCGTGCCAAGCGTTGGTTGCAATGGACAGTGAGAATGTCGCTAGAAGGGGAAGGGAATTTCATGGCCAAGTGAGGGGTGGAGACGACGGCGTCGAGGGTGTTGAGCGAGGGACGGCCAAGGAGGACATTATAAGATGTGGGTGCGTCAACAATGAGGAAGCGGATGGGAATGGTTTTAGTTTGGGCTCTGTCACAAAATACAATGTGAATGTCAATGTAGCCGCGGGTGGAAGCTTGTTCTCCAGAAAAGCCATAGATTGGTTCATCATACGGGACCATGGCAGTGTTTGGAAGTTGGAGTTTTTGATATGTTGCCCAGTAGAGGATGTCAACGGAGTTGCCCTGGTCGACAAGGACTTTCTTGACTGCGTAGTTTCCAATTTCAACAGTGATGACCATGGGGTCGTCTTGTTGGTGATCGAGGCCGTGGAAGTCGTCGCTCGTGAAGGTGATGGGAGGCATGCGGCGTTTGTGATGGGAATGGGTAATATGGTTGATGGATTGGATATGGCGGAGGTGTTTCTTTCTGGCAAAAGAGGTGGATCCTCCACTAGCGAAACCACCAGAGATGGTGTTGATAGTGCCACGTAGGGGAGGATCGGCATGGGTAACATCGGTGCGAGCCGGTTGGGGGTCCTGGTTAGTGGGTTGGGTAGGGCGTCTGTCGTGGCGAGAGTCATGGGGAGGGCGTCTGTGGTCAGATAGAGGAGGGTGACGAGCTCGAGAGGGATGATCATCTCTGGGGATGAAGCGGCGAAAGTGACCAGCACGAACCAGTTCTTCAATTTTATCCTGGAGTGCTTTGCAGTCCTCTATAGTGTGGCCATGGTTGTGGTGGTAGAGGCGATATTTGGTCATATCAGCATTGGGGGGAGTGGTCGTCTTGCGTGGTGCCTAGGAGGGAGATTGTAATAGTTTGATGTGGGCGGCTGTCAAAGAAATGGGTTGAGAACATGTGTGAGAAGGCGTCAAAGTTATCGATTGAGTAAGGTGGGAGGGTTGTGAACCATTCGAGAGCAGGGCCTTTGAGGGTGGTGGGAAAGGCTTTGCAGAAGACTGTGTCTTGGGAGGTGTACAGGGCAACATTGGTTATGTAGCCTTTAAGGTGTTCATCAGGGTCAGTTTCAACAGTGTAGTGGTCCAGTGTGAAGGGTTCCCACTGGGCGGGAAGGAGGGTGTTGGCGATGAAGTCGGTGAAGGGGTGGCGACGTCTGGGTTGGTGTGGTGGTAGTGGATGGGGGGAATGGGATGGTGGACAAGAGTGGGAAATGTGGAGGTGAATTTGTGAGGGAGGATGTGGGTTGCAGGGAGGTAGTGTGGGATGTAAGGTGGGGCATGGGTAGTGTGTAGGGTGGTGGGTATATTGTAGGGGACCTGGGTGGTGGGGAGGGTAGCGACAGGGGTAGGGGTCGCGGTTTGCCCTGGTAAGGTGGAGGGGAAGTGAATGGGGTGGGTTGAGGGAATGGGCGTTTGTTGGGTGGTGGTGAAGGTGTGAGGGGTGGGGTTGTATTCGCTTTCTTCTTCTGTGGGCTGGAAGGCAGGGGACCTTGGAGCTTCAGATGCCTCCTTGGCCTTTCCCTTTTAAGTGGGATCGACTTTGATCTTTCGCCTGAGGCGAGAGTTTTCCTGTCGCAGTGCCTCCATCTCATCAGCGCTGCGTTTCTTCAGATCAGCCAACTCCTATTGCATTTTGGCTTGATCGTCAAGGATGGCAGCCAGATCTGGGGTGATGTTAGCGGGTCCTGAGGGGCCAGCGTCAGCTTGCTTGTTAACTCCAGCTCTACTACGGGTTGAAACCATCTTCGGAGAAAAACGAGTAGTAAGGTGTTGTCTCGTGCCCCACGGTGGTCGCCAATTGTTCCTATAGAAGGGACAAATAAGATCAGTTAGGCACAAGTACCACCTTACCCATATCCGCTATCTCCTTGGTTGGCTTCTCCCCTTTTTGCATATATCGGCTTAGACCCAGGAGGGGTTACTTGCAGAAGGGACTCCGAAGCTGAAGTCAGCCAAAGCTCTCAAAAGTCAAATCAGGTGATTAATGGAGTAGTGAATGCGTACCTCTAATTCATGGGGTCCATGTGTATTTATAGATTATTAATTACATTTGACCATTTCATAGGTCAGACCTTGGCTTGGGCCATAGGTGGGTCTGGGCCTTAGCCCAGGCCATTAGTCTGATTATTGTGGGCTTACTGAATCTTGGGAGTGCCTTGGTTCCATTAAGCGTACCGAGGTGGTCGGCGTAGGCCGATTACCTCCTCAGCGGCTCGTGCCGCTATCGCTTGATGCATGGTCTTGGGCTGGTACTTGGTGTCCTAGGGTACCGGTTTAGGCCGGTTAGGATTAGGTCAGCCTGGGCCGATTTCCTGAATAACTTCGCGTGTAGGTATGGTGGACGTTTGTTATTGTTATTTGGTCAAATTGGCTAGGTGTGGTACACCAGTCTCCCAACCTTTTCCGATACAGGTATGTCGATGAAGGATGATATGTGCAGATATGCCAGCGAGGTCGGTTAGGTGTGGTACAATGACAAAGATATGGCGAAGACAAGTATTATGGCGGGGATATGTACATCCCCACAACCATCCTCATACCCAATTAAAAACGTCGGGGATTCCCCATACCCATACCTATACCCAGTCAATGCGGGGATTCCCCATCAAAACGGGGACGGGTTCAAACAATACCCACGGAGACGGGTTTATTTGCCATCTATAGTGTGAAGTTTGTGTTGTTCACCTTAATTGGATTAAAGGTAAAATCAAGTGGGATTTAGATATAATTATAATCTTGATATCACCTTCAAACCATTGCATAACACAAATGATTGAAAAGTAGACGAATTTTCATCTTCCTTCTCTCTCCATCAAGGTTGATTGGAGGGAGAGGGAGATGATTAATTCAAGCGGATTAGAGTATGAAGTTTGTGTTATGCATTTAAAGTGGATTAAAGGTGAAAAAGGGTGGATTTAGATTAAAGTTTGTTAGGGTTTGTGAGTGATTTAATGGATGTGATAAATTAAAAATTATATTTAATCAAGGAAAAACAAGATTACCAAATTTTCCTTTATTCTGAAAGTAATTAAAAATTATCATTATATAAGTTTGATTTATCATAGAAAAAATATTAAAATGTATAAATGAAAACATATTTTAATAAAAAAATATTTATAAAATAATGTAATAAAAAAATTTATAATTGATATTTACTTTTTAAACCTTATTTTATAACAATTTTCAAATTTTCGTTAAAATAATTTCAAAAGCGATATTTTTACACATTTTCATAATTAAGCTAAAATATAAATTGCAGACATAATTATAATCTTGATATCACCCTCAAACCATTGCATAACAATGATGATTGAAAAATAGAGGAATTTCCCTCTTCCTTCCCCATCTTTCTCCCTCAATGTTGATTGGAGGGAGAGGCTGAGGATGAATTCAAGTGGATTTAAGTGTGAAGCTTGTCTTGTTCACTGTAAGGGGATTAAAGGAGAAAGTGAGGGGATATAGAGTAAAATTTGTTGATAGTTGTGAGTGATTTGATGGATTTGATAGATTAAAAATTATATTTAAATCAAGACAAAACAAGATGACCAAATTGTCCTTTATGTTAAATATGATTAAAAATTATGATTATATAAGTTTAATTTATTGTAGAAAAAATATTAATATGTGTAAATGAAATTAACATATTTTATTAAAAAAATATTTATAAAATAATGTAATAAAAAAATTTATAAGTAATAATTACTTTTTAAACCCTATTTTATAACAATTTCCAAATTTTCGTTATTAATTATTTTTGTAAAAATAATTTCAAAGGCCATATTTTTACATCATTTTCATGATTAAGCTGAAAAAAAAAATTTTGAGACATAATTGTAATGTTGATATCACCCTTAAACGATGGCATAACAGAGATGATTGAAAAGTAGAGGAATTTCTCCCTTCCCTCGCCTCTCTCTCAAGTTTGATTGGTGAGAAAGGGAGAGGATGACATCAAGTTGATTATGGTGTGAAGTTTTAGTTGCTTACTTTAAGTGGATTTAAGGTGAAAGTGGGTGGATTTAGAGTAAAATTTGTTAGGATTTGTGAGTGATTTGATGGATGTGATCGATTAAAAATTATATTTAAATCAAGGAAAAACAAGATTACCAAATTTTCCTTTATTCTAAAGTAATTAAAAATTATCATTATATAAGTTTGATTTATCATAGAAAAAATATTAAAATGTATAAATGAAATTAACATATTTTAATAAAAAAATATTTATATAATAATGTAATAAAAACATTTATAATTGAAAATTACTTTTTAAACCTTATTTTATACAAATATCACATATCTTCCCCATGGCCCTTCTCCAAATGGGGGATGGACATAATTGGCCGTTCGCGCCAGGAAAAAGGCAAGTTAAATTCCTCCTTATGGTCGTAGATTACTTCTCCAAATGGATTGAGGCCGAACCAGTGGCCACCATAACATCAAATCAAGTGCAAAATTTCGTGTGAAAAAACTTAATTTGTAAATATGGCATCCCCCACACAATAATCACGGATAACGACTGACAATTTATAGATCGAGGATTAGCAGAATTCTATCACAACCTCAAAATCAAGCAAATAACCAGCTCTGTTGAACACCCACAAACAAAAGACCAAGCAGAAGCCACCAAATGGGTCATTTTGGGATAGTTAAAGAAAAGACTCGACAACGCCAAAGGGAGATGGTTGGAGGAATTGCTTGAGATATTGTGGGCATACCGGTCCACATCGCAATCATCAACCCGCAAAACACCTTACAGTCTCTTCTACGGAATGGACCTTTTAATAACGATCGAAGTCGGAGAGCCGTCAATGCGACAAGAGCACCACAACCAAGAAGTGAATGAGGCATACATGAACACCCACCTGGACCTGCTTCCAGAGAAAAGAGAGAGGGTCAGTATTGGAGACATGGCCACCAAACTCAGAGCGGCAAGGAAATACAAATCTAAGCTAACACCAATATCATTCCACAAAGGGGACCTGGTATAGAGGATGGCAAGCAAAGCACGCAAGCACGAAGGGAAGTTCTCCGCCAACTGGGAGGGACCATTCCACATACTACAAGAGGTTGGCAAGGGCGTATACTGCCTCGAGCGACTGTCTGGCGAACCCATACCCAACACTTGGAACATCTTCCATCTAAAGTTTTACTTCAGCTAGATGTATAGTTTCTTTTCTATATCATGTAACCGAATGTGCTCTTTCCTACCTTGTCATTTTTCCCTAAGGAGGGTTTTGGCCAGGAAGGTTTTAACGAGGTATCCCCTTTCCATTAAACAATACAATGAGGTTACACAGATAATTAATGTTTATAATTATTAAGGTCTCAGCCTCTCAACGGAGTGTCGTTGGTCGAATCAACAAGCTGTGAGTTCCTAGCCACTAATTAAAGTGTCGTTGGTCGAGAATCAAATTGCGAAGCTCCCGGCCACTAACCAAAGTGTCGCTGATCGAGTAACCAAATTGCAAGTTCCCAGCCACTAAACACAGTGTCGTTGGGCGAGCAAACAGTTGCGAAGTTCCCAGCCACTGACAACAATACAAATAGGCCGAGTACGAGTCACTTAATACACGATCAACAACAAAAAACACATTAACCACCAACCACTACGTTACTTTAAACGATCGGCAACAACTCACATAACACCACGCAAACGCTCATAACATAACAATTTGCCATACTTAACCAAAAAAGCAACAAGCAAATTTAAAGTAAAGCGCTAGTAGGGGATAAAGTCCAAAAGAGAGACAAAAAGAAATGCATCCAGGATATATTGATGTTATAAAAAAAGGACAACCCTAACACCACAAAACATATGTATAGACACTAAAAGTCTACCAAAACATAAGTCGGCGACCTGGCCCCAATTACAAGTTGATAAAACAAACTATTTAATATACCAATCCCAACTAAAAAAAAGATAAGTTCGACGTCCCCGCCCCAGTTCAAAATCCAAGCTAATCGCCATCATTGTCACCCGCATTCCCAACATCTCCTACCACTTCCTCCCCATCCTCCACCTCTTCCTCTTCACCATCCTCCCCTTGAACAATTGTTTCCAAGTTCGGCGAAGTTGTAGCCAATGTTCCCTCGTCACCAATCGCGTCTGCCTCCAACGAATCCTTCAAGCGCCCAATCTCAGACACATCCAACATGCGATTATCGTACACGTCCAGATTAACATTAAACCGGCAGTCAATCACAAACACTTCCTTCTACAAGAAATCGGCCTACCTTAGTGCTTTTTGAAATCCATTCATGTGCTCAGAATTAATGGCCTATTGCAGCCCATCTATCTCACTCGCTGCTTCCTCTGCAGTGGCATTCTTTGCAGCAAAAGCCTCGTCCAACTCCACCTGCTTGGCATTCAACTTCTTCTCCGCCCCCAACACACTCAATTTCAGCCTCTTCACCTCCGCTTCTAGCTTCATCTTTTCATCATCCCAAGCCTTTTGGTCACGTTCCCTGCTTGAGATTTCCCCTCCGCCTTGGTCGCGTTCTCCGGCTTGTCTCGGATCTTCGCAAATAGACCAACCTCCCCACCAACCTTCTTCGCATGATACGCCACCACACCTGCATAAACCCAAATTTTTTAGATTAGTCCAACAACTACAATAGCTAGAGCACAAAGAACTCACCGCATAAATCCTTGGTCAGATTATCAGTCAAGTAACAACACACAACCCACTTTCTGGGAGCCTTAGTAGGGAGCCGCTCAAGCACGTCCACCACCCCGCCTACTGTCAAAGTCCAGCCTATCCTTAGACATCGCATCCAAACACGCAGGCGTTTCAGTCCAATAAAATGGAAACTTAGGTAATCCACCATCATCATAATACAACGATCGACCACCGGCAAGCAATTGCACGTGCAAAACTCCATCTATAAACTTCTTGAAAGATTGTGTAAATCGAACCAATGACCCAATTTTAGGTCGGCTAATCAACGATAGCCACGATATTGGCTCCCTCTGATGAAGGATTATCTTGTTCCTTTTTAAGATTATTGAATATGGTGTGACTTGGTTAAGAAAGCTAAGTAAAATCCCCACTGGACATTAAGATAGCAAGCTATCTAGATGTGAAGGTTCCTTTCACAAAGCTCAAGAGAAGAAGATGATGGATTGATTCAAAACAAAAAGTAAATGGAAAGCACATAAACCATAGAAAACCAAGAACAATTAAAGGAAGAAGAAAACATAAAATGGAAAGGAAAGAAATGGTAAAAATGTGAGAAGCACGCCACTACAAGGCTAGGCTAGAAGCCATG
>Ga0214543_1002409_pt1 | contig 36661 bp, 26 predicted proteins | sample CNSS2metaG_FD_160094 | JGI IMG/M metagenome (GOLD analysis project Ga0214543, IMG submission 160094) | Root nodule microbial communities from cowpea collected in UCLA plant growth center, Los Angeles, California, USA - CNSS2 | ecosystem: Host-associated > Plants > Roots > Nodule | place: USA... | reverse complement strand
TTCTAAAAACTTTGTTCTAAATACATCCCAGGTAATAATTATTCTTCCTCCTTCAAGTAATCTCCTGGTACCATCCCACCAATATTCAGCTTCTCCTATTAACATAAATACAACATAATTCACCTTTTGGTTGTCAGCACAGTTCATAACTCAAAATATTTTCTCCATTTCCTTAATCCATAATTCAGCTTTTTCTGGATCATATCCTCCAGAAAAATGTGGGGGTTTGTTTCTCCTAAATTCAGCTAAACCTTGTGATAGTTTTCCTTCAGGTCTTTGATTCCTCATTAGAGCAACAGCCATGTCTCGGATAATTTGCATTGCTTCAGTTAATTCATTGTTCCTCCTAATGTTTGCTATCTGGAATCGTATGAGTTAGTAAATAATGAGCACATTTCACAGATCTCGCATGAAACATGGCTTTGATACCATCTAATGTGATGATAAAAAAATTCTATTTATTTATTTATTATTATTATTTTCTACAATATACTTATAAAAATTTAGAGGCAAAATTATACAGTAACATATAATTATATTTAAAATATTCACATTTATATATGTATATTTACAATATTGTATGCATATTATATTTACACCGTTTAGTACATCTTATATTTCCTATACTAGAAGGAGAAAAAGTATCATTTATTTACAGTCTTTCCCTCATATACTGGCTTTCAAACAGGTGGAGGGCTGGCTTTCAAACAGGTGGAGGGAAAAGGTTATGGATAGGATTCACTTGGATTGTTGGGGGTAAATAAAAGGTAACTCCGATTTGTCCTTCGATGACAATCGGCGCATTCGGAGCAGAGAGAAAAGTAATGGTAGAGTTTCCTGGTCCCTGAAATGTTACAAAATTATTCACTGCATTGGTTTGCCATGCATTTCCCGGAAAAACAGCCACAATGTCGGCGCAGAAGGGATCAGGCATGTTGGGAGCAACCATCTATAATAATGTTATAAAATTTTGTTTTTCACAAACAATCATAAAATAGGGAAGTGAGACAAATATCAAAAAAAAAAAATATAACATATCATAATATGATAAAATGAAATGAAAATTCTTCAAATCCATAAGACTGGATTTTATTATACTTTATAAAGATAATGATTAATTCTGTAGGGACTAGTCAGGATAAATGAGCTCATGGCCAACAAAGTAACTCAAGAACATCTCATCTTGACTAATACTAACTCGTTTAAATCCCCAAGGTCATACCTCCAACTACAATAATCAAATCTTTATTTATCATAAGTTTCATTTTAATATTAAACCATATAATTATATAAATAATTAAATAGATAGGATCAATGAATAATTAAAATAAATATAAATAAATAAAAAGGACCAGTACGTAACTGGAGGTAAATATAAATAAGTAAATGAGAGTAAATATAAATTCCATAAATAGGACCAGTGCACAACTTGAGATGAATATAAATAAATAAATAGGAACGAGAACTAAATATAAATTAGAATGAGGTTAGGGACACCTTACTTAAATAATTATAGAGATAAAAATAATTATGTAGCAAAGATAAAATGATAAATGTCTCCTTCCCTTACCTCAAAGATTGAAAAAGATAAATGCACGTTTCTCCTTTTTACACACTCGCACTGTTAGCACTCTCTTTTTAACGCCTTCGTTGTTTTTATCATTCACTTCTCTGCTTCCTTTCACTCTCACTCTCTTTTGTTTTCTTTCAGCTTTGAATCTTTGTTATTTATAGTCATCTAAATCTATACATACATATATAGATATAATTTTGCATTCAATTTCTTTTAGATTTTGTTCAGATTTGGTTTATCTCCATTTATCCAAAGCTCTCAACATTTAATGTTCTGACGTTATGTACTAAGATTTATCCAACAACGTTCAACGTGATTAGCCAAACAGGAATGCTATTAGTATATTCCTTGCATCCTGTATCAAAAGGAATAAAACTCACATTAAAATATTTAAACGCACGTGCTCTTTTTATATATATATATATATATATATATATATATATATATATATTTTTTTTTCTTTATTATTATTTTTTTCCAAAAAAGTTATCTTAATTTCTTTATCCTTTATATTTTTATCATTTTATTTAAATGTTTATTATCATCATTATAGTATTACTTATTAATTATTATTATTATTATTCTATATATATATATTTATTTATTTTTATGACTGTCATTATTTCTAATAAAACATTTATAAATAATGTGATATTAAAAAATTGTATTATAAAATTTATGCATGTTACATCAATTACATTAATAAAGAAAATCATTATTCACAACTACAAATTTTATGGAAAAACATTGATCCAATCCAAAACAAAAAAAAAACAAATTACTTCATTCTTTCAAAAATCGGAACCCAAACTGGAATTAAAAAAAATTAGAGGACTAAGTTGATATTTTTGAATTAAAATGAAAACCAAAAGAGTAATCCCAAATTTTTTATATAAACTAGTAAAAACATTGTATTTATTTTTGTATGATAATAAAAAATAAAAAAATAATAATTATTGTTATTGTTATTGTTATAATTATAATTATAAAATTAAATATAAATAATTTTTATAATTTTATTTTAATTAATTTTCATTTATAGTGATTAAATTTGAAAAAATAATTAAATGAAAAGATGGTTAAATTAAATAAATAATCGCTTAAAAAATAATATTAAAAAAATAATTATTTTTATTTAAAAAATATTCAAAAGGTCAAATTAAAAAATAAATATGGATAATAAAAAAACTTTTTCTTATGTAAATATATAAAATATATAAAATATATATTTTAGAATATTAAATATAAAATATATTAAAAATATTAAATTTTAAAAAAATATATTAAAAATTATATAATAAATAATATAAATATAAAAAAATTTGGAGGGTCGTCGTCAATATCTCTTACTAAAAATATTTTCCGTAATTGATTATTTCCGATTGTATGTTATTACCACTTATATATAACACTGGTTCATCTTTTATGGCTCAAACGAGTAAATAATTATATTAACTTTTGATATTTAATTAGAGGTAAACAATCTTTATAATAGATTTTGATGAAATAATTTCTACTCTAGTTTTGAAATTTGTTTTTCTTAATAAATGAATCTATGCATAATAACTCTGTATCTTTTAAAGAATTCCTCGTCCATCTAGATTCCAAATTATGATGACTATAAACTATATTAATTTTATTCTAATTATTTTGTATAAACTTTTTTTTTTTATTTCTCCAACCATTGATTACAATTGTATATTACTTTTACTGTTTGTACTAAATTTTTATTAAATTAGGAACCTAAAAGCATGAATATAAGATACCAGTATTATTAAATTAAAGAGGCAGTTTATCTCTTATTTCTGTATTTAGACACCTCTTTCATAAAAAAAAATTGTTATTTTTTTTAACTTTTGAAAGGTATCCTAAAATTATAAATATTTCCTCATACAAACTTTGTTTTAACTCTGAGAATAAACCTACCCTAGTTGCTCCTTCACTTCTTTATTGTCTTTTCCACACAACCCTATATTATAGTAACTTCACTACAAAAGAGATAATATCTTTCTCGATTAATCTCAACCCTTCCCACTTTTGGACCTCTCACAATACCTCTTTCTGCTTCATATTTAAAGAAAATTGTAGTTCACGGGTATCATTACTCTCATAACAATAATTATGACAACAACGCATGACGCAACAATATTTTGTTGATGATTCCTAAGTTTGGATTGCTTTTATTTGAAAACATTAATGTCTATGATCGGATAAATTTGTTATTAATAATTAGAAGGATTTTAGGGCATGCTTAAAAATAAGGTGTAAACAAATTTTATGAAAGGGACTAACTTGTAAACTATTCTTCTTTATAATTGGATTAGTTCCATGTTGTTAAGAAGTTGAAATTAAAAATATAAAGATATTATATATTTTATGATTTTAATCATATAGATAGAGATATTATATATATGATTTTTTTATTATTATTATCAAATATTCTATTTTATTAGGTCTTGTTGATGTCCTTATCCGCCTTCTCCATGTTCCTTCTACAAGTCAACTTGTCGATATGTTTACTAAGTCATTACATCCTTCTGCTTTTCGGGTTACTACTTCCAAGTTGGGTCTTTACAATCTTCATGCCCACTTTGAGAGGGGGTGATAAAGATATTATATATCTTCTACTTTTAATTATATTGATAGAGATATCATATATTTGATTCTCTTTTTATTATTATCAAATATTCTGTTTTATTAGGTTTTATTTTTCCCTTTATGTGATGAGACATTGTACTCTATATATTGAACAATGTTCTAATAAATCAGCAAGCAAGCTCTCTTTGAGTTGTTTTCACCAAAAAATTCTTGTACATATTTGTACACATTTTTGTACGCAATCTTTCTTCTCATGACTTATACATACTAACAAAGAATAATTTAAACATATAATTTTTCTTTTAACTTTTCGATATGTTTTTAAAGAATAAAATCATATAAGTTTCAATTTCTAAAATTGACACTCATATAAGATGATTATACATCTTTTTAGATTTAGATTAGAATAATCACATCATCATAATCACATAATTATTTTATATTTTTTAGGACTAAATATGTTTGAGTCACTTAACTTTCAGTGAAAATTGATTTAGTCTCTCTTCAAAATTTAGAACCAATTTAGTTCTTCATCTTTAGAAATACATAGATTTAGTCTTTTCAACAAAATTTTATTTAGTGTATTTGAGGTTTCAAACACATTTGTCAGTTAACATTGAAGTAAAAATATGTTAAACGATGTAAATAACTCAAATTCTATCATGAAACACGTTTGAAATGTCTAATAAACTTAACAAAATTTGGTTTAAAAGACTAAATCCATACATTTCTAAAGTTGGAGGACTAAATTTGACCAAAATTTCGAAGATGATCTAATTCCAATTTTCACTAAAAGTTAAAGGAGAAAAAACACAATTAAACCTATTTTTTTGTGATAAAATTAATTTATTAGACGAATTGTAATGGTTTCATTTAAAAAAAATTACTTCACCTAAGGAAGATTGTAATGTAATATATATATATATATATATATATATATATATATATATATATTACATTACAATCTTCCTTAGGTGAAGTAATTTTGTTTTAAAATAAAACCATTAAGAAAGTTAAAAAGGAGAGAACTATATTTTTCCAAATATACATATGATTTCATCTCAAAACATCACTATCTACTCTCTACTGATGTCATACTGAGCACTTGCACGTAGAATGTCATCCTCTCATGATCATTGCAGTTAAGACCAACATAGACATAAGAAAGGGTAAGTTAATTATTTGTATATTGTCATAAAATCATAGTATCATCACAAATATTAATTCATAATAAAAAATCAAAAGTCCATAAACAAAAGTTGGTATGGCTTAGTAAGGTATTCACCATCCTACCTTATACCTTTTTATTTTATTTCCCATTTTGTGTCATCTTCCACTATATTTCATCCCATTCACTTACCCACATAATCAAAAAAATTCATCTAGATACATATAGAAAAAGCCACCACACATGTTTTTCTAGCCATAGTACCATCTACGATCCTACCATACACATTTCCATTTCATTTTTCATTTTGCATCAACCTTCATTATATTTCAACAAAATCACTTATCCACACAATCACTAAAATTCATCAGGAAACAAACTAAGAAAGTTACCAACACATGTTATTGAACCATAGTACCATTTGACTATCCATCAAAACTACCTAAGACAAATTCCATATTTGTTGTCAATATATCCCTGGGCTCCCAAGACTTAACTAAACAAATCCCAAGCCACAAAACACCTAGAATCCGACTAAAGTTCACCATGAACACATTAAAATCCCCAAAGATAGCTTTCGCCAAGCTTGCTTGAGTTTCTCTTCTAATAACTCAAAAAGAACCCATTAAAACATTCAAGTAAACTCCCAATATAACTTAATGTATGACTTTATTCATCTCACACCTAGTCAAGACTAAAGACACCCATGAACCACCAAAAATCTTGCTAAGAAACCAAGTCTTGGAATCTAAACCATGTGGCACTCAAGTGATAAGAGTTTGATCAAGTATTAATGAATGGTAGTGTTACATGGGATTGTAAAAGTTATGAGACCATGAATTCGCTAATGCTAAAGCAACAATGAGGCCATTCAAACATTAATGAAGACAATATTGATTCTAAAACCTATTGGGTAATGCAAAAAGTAACATCACTAAAGCCCTAAAACAACACTCAATTGATAGTCACTTTAACATTGAATCAATGTTTAAACGAGGGAAAGACAAAACTAATCTTTTGATTTGGAGTTGTTATCATTTAAGTGATGTTAGGTCACTCAATTGAGAAAGTCTTCTTTTTTTTAAAGAAGTAAGGTTACTCAAGAAAGATGAGCTTGGTCAAGCATTACCTATCTAATTGTGAGATGATAATAATTTTTATATAATTATATGAGATTGAGATGTTATGTGTGGTATGATTATTGATGATGATGATGATGATGATGATGATGAGATACATTCATATGTATAATATATATTGGGTTCTATATTATATATTACATATGTATGATAGATGATCTACTAGTGTAGCAAAGGATTTTGGCACCAGTTATTTTCGACATTGTACTTCAATTCTCAAAGTAAAGCATATCCATGCAAGGTAAAAAAGGAGGGTCTTTTGGCTCCGATTCCAAACCATAGCATAAATGTTGACATTAGACTTCAGTTGTATCTAAAACCAAAACCCAAAACAATTAAAAATTATAAAAAATAAAGGATAATGCCTCGGCTCTAGAAAATAATCGAAGCCTATTCAACTATATTCTTCAATTTTTTAAAGCAATCGAAGCCTAATGTGGTATTAGAAGAAAATCCCATTTAGTAACTCCCTAGCTGTATTAAAAAACTAAAAAAACTAAAATTTAATACTACCAGATATGAACCAGAAACAAGCAACATAGGTAAAAAGAGAGAGCTAGTGCTAAAATACAGATTTTCATGCGATTTTCATGCTTTTACGATGCATATACAAAGAAACATGTACAAGTGATGAACAAACAAAAAAAGACAACAAAACTAAACAACGAACATCAAAGACCTCTTTAAACATGGCGATGAGAACCTACGAATGAAGAAACCTATGAATAAAGAACCTGCGAATGAAGCAACATGCGAATGGAGAAAGCAAATGAAAGAGAGAAACCAAGAAGAGAAAATAGCAAACCTGGAAACGAATGGTTGCAGCTACGATGCAATGTTGTGGTAGGGAAATAACTTTTTCTAAAATTTAACCTTAGACGAAAGAATAGGCTTTGTTTCTTCATAGAACTGAAGCCTATAGTTGTCAAAATATTCTCAAAAATACTACTAGTGGCATTTTTGAAATTATTCTCAAACATATACGCTTCTGTTTCTTAATGAATCAAAGCCTATACCAGTGTAGGCTTCAGTTATTTTAGAACTGAAACCTATAGTTATGTAAATAATTTCAAAAATTCCACCATGTTTTGAAAGGCTTCGTTTCTCTTGGAACTGAAGCTTGTTAGGCGATTTTGAATGTGTTTTCAACACTAGTTATCTAACGATTCTTTGGCAAAGTGTATCAATTTGTTGAAAGTAGTAAATGAATAGAAGACCAAGTGTGAGATTTTGAATATAATTATTTCATTAGAAAGAAAATAACTTACAAGGTTTTTTTATAAAAAAACAAAATAGGAATGACCTTTTTATATAATTTATTGAATAAAAAGAAAAGATGAAGAATTTTTTTTAGTAGAAATCGGTCAAAAAGAGTAAAAAAATTCAAATTGTAAAGATAAACAATATGAATTAATAGAGAAGAGCATAAGCAAATTTAAAAGAATAAATAACCAAATATACTTTTTTAGAATAAAAGAGAAAAACACTATTGAAAATTAATAATAACAGAAAGATCTATAAATATAACTTTTTATCAGACAAATAAATATAAAATGATAAAGGAGTGGTGAGAGATTGATAACACTAACTATTCCAATGTAGTTCCCTTTTCTTCAACAAATTCATCTATAGATTCAATTCAATCTCTACACCTTCCAAAGACAATTTATAAGCTCTTTCAATCTTCGGTTGCACAAGCTCGTATTAGAATGTCTTTAATCTAGTTTAATCCAAGGAACCTTAGCTAGATTTTTTAGTAATTCTTAAGTAAAGTCTAATTGCAAATGTAACTAAACCAAAACACACAAAATCCTTTTGGAAAACTCTTCAATAGAGAAAAATAATCACAAGGAAATGAATCCTGTCAATTACTTATAGTACACACCAAAGACTGGTGCGAGATATAAATTCAAAAACTATAGAAAAAGTAAAGAACAATAACACTTGGACTATGATGAATTTTATGATGGATCACCTACAACTTTGAAAATTTTTTTCTTTTATGACATTTGAGAAAAGATCAAAAATAATTTTCACAATATGAACAACTCACGAAAAACTCTCTTCGCACTCACTAATCATACTAAAAAAGAATGTATTCATATCCTTGAGAAGAAAGGTTCTTTTTAAAAGAAATTTTGTTATAAAAAATTGTTTTAATTGATCATTGTTGGCTTAAATATGTTTTTAGTCTCTGAACTTGGACATGAAATTGGAATTCGTCCTTATTTTAAACTTTGATACATTTAGGTCCCAAACTTTAAATATGAATGCCCAATGACGTTAATTTTTTTTGTGATTGTCAATCAGTGTCACACTAAAATTTGAGTTGGAATATGTCAAACAATGTAAACACTATAAGAAAACTATCAAATAGTGACAAATTTTATGACAAATATAATATGTTTAGAGACCAATTTAGAAACCAATGTTCTAATTAGACACCAATTTAGAGACCAATTCTTTTAGTAACAAAAACCTAGGTAGCTAATGTTAGTTACCAATTTATAGACTAATTCATTATAAAAACTATTTTAGTTGTCAATTTAGAGACCAATTATAATTTTTTAAAACTATTTTAGTTGCCAATAATTTTTAGTTTATAAATTGGTATCTATATTGATCACTATAAGAACTAATTATTTTTTGTCACTAAAATTGGTCATTAATCAATAATTTTCTTTATAGTGAAACAATTCAAATGTCAATCTTAAATGTGTTTGACGCGTAAAAAATGATAATGCAATTGAGTTAGGAAGACTATATCTATTCATTTTTAATGTTTAGAAACTAAAATGTATTTAAAGTTTGGGATGTGAACGAGTTCTAATTACGCGTCAAAGTTCAAGGACTAAAAACATATTTAACCTGTTATTATTTAATCCTGATGGAGTAATTTATTCTTTTTCAAACTCTAAAACTAGAATAATTAGATGTTAATAGATTACTTAATCCTAATCAATTATTTATATATTGGTACGTTTTAAAGAAAACCTAAAACAATCAATTAAACTTCTATCTAATTGATTAATTGTGAATTGAATTTATTTCCAATATTACTCAAATTATTTCATTATTCCTAAACCTAATAGATTTACATTAGAAACTCGTATGGCGTTGGATTGTCCCTGATTTATTTACATTAGAAAAACTATTCGTTCGGTCGGTTAAAAAGATACTCTACAAATTAGTTTCTCTCATATTATATAAGAAGATGTTGCACAAAAGAGAAGGGAATTATACCTAATTGGTGGCTATAAATTTGAAAGTTGAAAGCACTTTAATAAATGAGAGGAAAGAAAAGTCCAAGCCAAACTATGAATCAGGCAACACGATGGATTGATAGTATCGATACACACTTTGAGTGGTAGAGATATAAACTCTATTTTAGAATTTTGTTTTTATCGAAATACTTATAGAAAATAAAAAATATGAAATGATTTTTCCTATAAATTAAAATTAGTTTATACCTAAGTTAAAAATAGCTAAAAGGGAAACTGATGTTAATTTTAATGTATAGGAATTATTTATTTTTACAAGAAAAAAGTTCATCAAAACATATTTATAATTCATTCAGTAGAATATTCCTTGTTAGATACATGTTATGTATACAAATTTTGATAAATAATCGCTCCACTGTAATAAAAATTGATATTTTTTTATATAAAATTAATAACAATATTATTATAAAAATTTCAGTCTTGTATGAAGTGACAAAATTTGAAGAAAAAATTTAAAGGACAAATTATATTTTTATATATAAATTATTTCTTCTAATTAAAAAAAAATCATTTCTTTACATCATTTTTTCTATTCAAAATAAATACATATGATAATAAAATTCCAAAAATATGACAATAATATATATGAAAGTGTAATATAAAGTTTCTCAACAACAATAATATATTAAAAAAACAAAAGTTACCTTTAGTCAGAGCGGTCCTCTACACTCTTTTCAATGACTTAAAATATTCAATAATTGAATAAAAAACTAAAGTTTGTTGCAATATCCCTTTTAATTTAGATTATCATAGTTTTTGCTAAAAATCCAGCTTTCATCTTATTTCTCAACCTATTCTTGATTATTTTCATTGCAGAAAAAGATCTTTTAGTTGTAGCTATAGAAACTGGAATAATTATGATAAGATGAAGTAATCTATCAATCAAGTAGCAAACTTTAGAATTTTTTGTTATTGCCAAACATGTATACAACTCTTGCATTGTTGATAAATTCTTCAAATTTGAATTTTGATGAGCATCAATAATGAAATGTTGAATTTGAAAATTCAAATTAATCTTCTCTTATTCAATGAAATCCATGGGATAATATTTGTCTACAAGAGTGCAAAATTTACCAATATTAAAAGACTTATAAGAATCTTTAAGATCTAAAACAAAGTTAGAATTAATAACTTCGTTGCTTGGCCGTTAAATCTACAATTTAACTCTTGTAATTGCTTATCAATGGTAACGAATAATATTTCAACTCTTAAATAATGCTTCACTGTAATATGATCTTTTTTGTGACGAAAGCGTCATTGCTTGCTACATACAAAGTCCCAAAATTAGGCACTTTAATGTCATGTTTTTCACAAAAAGAAGTCACATTTTTTAATAACTTATTCCAACTATTTTCTCTCAAGTTTTGAATAAGTGCTTTTGTAGAACAAACTAAAAGCATATCATTAACTATATACCAAGATTGTTGTAATTCTTGACAAAGAACATCAGTTATCTTCATAATTTCTCTCATCAAATACAAGATCAATATAAACTCAAGTGAGGTCAGGCTTTTGTAAGCATTATCAACATCACCGTGTTGAGAATAAGTAGATCCATCAACAATAATATTTTCTAGAATTGAACAAGTTGCATCATACATATTGATCAAGCTACAAATAAAAGAGAAATGGGAGCTCCAACGAGTATTCCCAGCTCATTTTAAAGTACCAATTTGCTTTGCATCTACCTTTTTCAAGCTCATCAATTTCTAACAAATATGCAATTTCATCTAACTTGACAGATTATAACTCATCATGACGTTTTCTTGAAAAGCAAACAATATTGACAATAAAAGTCAATTTTTAAAAGAATTGATGAATTGCAATCACTTCTCTTGATGCAGCAACCAAGAAAAGTTGTAACCGATGAATAAAACAATGAACATAATATGCATAAGGACAATCAGTGAAGAATAATGCTTGCAATCCATTCCATTCTCCTTTTATATTGCTGCACCATCATACCCTTAACCACGAATATTGGAAACATTAAGATTATGTCGAAATAGTACAACACACAATTCATTCTTCAAAGATAATGTTGTAGTGTCTTTAACATGCACAATATCAAAAAATTGCTCTTGAATAAAACCTGTTCCTGTAGAGAACAAACAAGATAAGTTAGGCACAAGTGTCACCTTACCTATACAGTCTGCTATCTCCTTAGTTGGCCTCTTCCCGGTTGGCACATGTCTGCTTGGACCCAGGAGGGGTTACTTGCAGAAGGGACTCCGAAGCTCAAGTCAGCCAAAGCTCTCAAAAAGTCAAATCAGGTGATTAATGGAGTAATGAATACATACCTTTAATTATTGGGGTCCACGCGTATTTATATAGTATTAATTATGTCTAGCCATAACATGGGCTGGGTCCTAGTTTGGGATTGTTGCGGACCTTGATTTCGTTAAGTCTTTTGGAATGGTCTGTTCTGGTTACTTCCTTAGTTGGCTTATGTCGTCCTTGTTCGTGTACTGTCCTAGGTTGGCCGTTCCTTTAGCGACCTTTGTTATGAGTTTAGGCCGGTTTAGGTCTATGTAGGCCCGAGCCGTGTACCTTAGTTGTTTCCGGCATATGTGGTGATTGTTTGTTGTTACTTATCTGGTTAAGTTGCCAGGTACGGTACAAAACCATTTTTATCAACGAATCTCAAAACAAAAGTTATTTGCTCTCTTTTTTATTCATCATGAGCTTCATCGACAATTATACAAAAATTGGACTACCCAACTTCCTCAAGAATATGATATTTAACTTTACTAGAAAGAATATTCAATAATTCCTTTTGAATTTTATGTGAAGTATATTTGGAATTTTATGGAGCATTTTCCAACACAACTTTTGCAACTTTATCATTGTATGCTGCTATGAGTTTTATCATCTCAAGAAAATTACCTTGGTTCCTCGATTCAGTAGTTTCATCATGACCTTTAAAAGCATAAACTTGAAGTGATAAAATATGAACTGTGTCAATTGAAGAATTGATAAGCAACCGATTCTTCATAATTTGATTTGAGCTTTGCACGTCCAAAACATTCCTAATATGGCAATTTTGATTTAACAAGTCTTGACAAGCAAACACTATAATATTGTGTGGTGAGCTAGGATCCTTTTCTATGTGTTTAAGGAAAGCACACTTTTTTCCATTATTAACTTTTATCCAACTTTTAAAACCTATAAAAAAACACTAAAAAATGTTAAAACATGTTGATGACAACAAACTCATTGCCAAATATAATTCAATGAAAATCAACTCAATTACTTGTAATAATGAAAACATCTAAGCCAGCCGTCCACTTGGTTTTATTGCAACCCTAGCATCATTGCAGTATGCATGAACAAGAAAAGCTCTTTCCTCTCTCTTCATATCAGAAACCTTAAGCGCACAAATCAGGAGCAAAAATGGAGGAAGAATAAGGATGAAGAGAAGAAAAGAAGAAAGAGTAAAGCATGAGAACATTATGCAAACTTTCATTTATGTTTCTGTATATATTTTCAACTTGGTCTAAAACCAGAAGTGGTTCTATCTTAAATAGATCCCATAACAGAAAGGGGAAAACAACCCTTACCAACCCTAACAACAAAAACCCTAAATAATAGGGTTTCAACACCCTCCCCTCAAGTCGGATGATGTGTTCATCATACCGATCTTGGGAATAATGGTTTTAGAGGACATACAATGGAGGGCTTTCGTGAAGATATTGGCAGGTTGCTTGGAGGAACGAATGGACAATAAATGGAAAAGCTTGCTCTGAAGTTTCTCTCGGACAACATGGCAATCCAGATCGATGTGCTTAGTATGCTCGTGGAAGGTAGGATTGTGTGCGATCTGCCTGGTAGATTCACTATAACAATAGAGGATGGCTTGATATATGGTTTGAACCTGCAGATCGTGGAGGAGGTAAGTAAGCCATTGAAGCTCGTAGGTGGTAATAGCCAGGGGCTTATATTCAGCTTCTGAAGAGGATCTAGATATTGTGCTCTGCTTCTTTGATTTTTGAGAAATCAAAGATGTGCCTAAAAAGACACAACAACATGTTACACTGTGTCTTGTGTCTAGCCATGTAGCCCAATCAAAGTCACTAAAGGAAATGTTTTACAAATGTGTTCACTAACTCTATGGGCAGGGTGTCCAAGCCTATAATGCCAAGTATCAATATCACACTTAAGACAATTAAGCACAGTATAAGGGAAAAAAATAGTAGTTTTAGTGAAAGGGAAGCCATTAAGGTAGTATAGACCCTGGTTGAAATCAACTTGACCAATCATCTAAGATGTAATAATGTCCTGTATCTAACAACACTTAGTGGAAAAAAATCAGATTACAGTTCAAATCCTTGATCAAGGTTTGGACTGAAATTAAATTGAAAGAGAATTCTGGAAAATATAATACATTAAAAAGATTGATATTTTAGGAAAATTGAACAGTTCCAGCAAAATTAGTAGTAACATTACTGTTATTAGGCAACTTTATATTTACATGTCTTATTTTGAAAAAAGTGGTGAAGCTTCTTTATTTTGTTCAACATGATCAGTTGCACCTATATCAAGAATCCATAGGTTTTTACCTTGGGGGATTTTGTCAGCTAAATTGGCATGTTTCTGTATTTGATTAATACTATGTCCAAAAGCATCATGAGTCATTCAGGAGTTTTAGCAGTTTCTACATTTGTTCTGTTGTTAGCCCCTTAATAGTTTCATCCTTAACATTCTGCTTGTCATTAGGGTCTTCTTTCATATTCAGATTGCAAACTTGTTCTCTTTTATCTTGACTTCTATTTTCTTGGGAATTGTTTTTGTATTCATTCCTCTACTTATACCATGGGGGATACCCGTGTTTTGAGTATCATTCCTCTATCTTGTGATTCATCTTATGGCAATAAGAACATTGTTTACCATACTCTACTTCCCTTTGTTTCATGACAATTTTAGAAAGATTACATTCACAAGACTTACCACAAACACAATTGAGAACATGCGTTAGAAACTCCAAATCTTCCCAAATAATCTTCAGATTAGTGAAGAACTGAGTGATACTCCTTTCCCTTTGCTGACAGAGTGCATTTCTTGAAGAAGGTCTTAAATGTGACAATAATCCCCTTTTGTGAATCTTTCCTTTAGGTCATCCCAAAGGTCTTTGGCATAATCAATATAGATCACACTTTCTACTATATGAGGTGAAAGAGTCCTAATAATCCAAGATAAAATCATGACATTGGCTCTTTCCCAGGCTTCATAGAGGGGTTCATCTCTGGTAGGAATTATGATGCTGCTATCCACAAATTTTAGTTTATTCTTGGACATAAGAGCCATTCTCATATTTTTGCTCCATGCGTTGTAATCTGTCTAATTCAGAGGTGGTGACATAAGAACTTGTCTTGGGTTCTCTCCTAGATGTATGTAGTATTGGCTGGTGGGAATATGAGATTGATCAAGATCCAATCTTTGTGTTTGTTGACTCGTATTATCAACTTCTGATTTTATTTCTTTGTTGTTGTTGACATTCTCCAAGGTGCAAGAACGTTTCTTGAAGGAAGTAGGCCACTAGGATAAGAGGGTAGAGTGGGCATACGGAAACAGAGCATGCTATGAACCTGCTCTGATACCATATTGCAGCCTTGGCATCATTGTAGTATTCGTGAATGAGAAAAGCTCTCTCCTCTCTCTTCAGATTAGAAACCCTAGGTGCGCAAATCAAGAGCAAAAATGGAGGAAGAAAAAGGATAAAGAGAAGAAAAAGAAGAAAGAGTAACACTAAAAACAGAAAGGATTCTATCTTAAACAGATCCCATAACAGAAAGGGGAAAACAACCCTAACTAACACTAACAATAGAAACCCTAAATAGTAGGGTTTCAATAGGTTTTTTACTAAAAAGATAGCATAGTAAGCAATATATAGCATCTTTTAATGGAAAATTATCTAACCATGAAGATAATAAGGTAAAACATTTGTATTGAAATATTCTTGGATGTTCACCTTTACCAGACAACAAATAGTTTTCTATATGTATTTGATATGAACCCCATTTTAGATAAGTCATTCGTACCTCATCAATTTAATTAGGTGGGTATTGCTAAATTTGAGGATGCTTCCCCAAATCATGTTCTAAAGCATTTTCAAATTCATTATATATATAACTCTAGGAACTTTAGATAGTTGTTTTTCATTTTCTTCAATTTTTGGATTATCATGAAGTTTCTCAAGTTTAGATGACGTAGATGCATTTTTTTCATCTTCATCACAAGTCTTTCTCTTAAAAAAATAATCTTAAAAAAATAATCAATTTTTTTTTTAGTTTTTATCATAATTTTTCTAATATAAATTTTTCACCTCTCACCTATTTAGGAAAAGATAAAATTATGAATACCCAAAATCAAATCTTAAAATACCAAGACTCAATATTTAAAGAAAATTAAAAACTTCTAAATGATTAGTTTCCTTTACCTTAAAGTAGATTCCTAATATTGTTTTTTCTTTACACAACTTCAAACCTTAAAATAGCTTTATCTATCCAAAGAAAAGTTTGATAAACAATTAGAGCATGATTTTATGATCTCTAACAAATAGAGATATGCATAGAGTGTAGAAAAGCCATATATAAGAGGAGAACATATTGCTTCAAAAAAAAGGGATGAAAAATGAACTTACTCAAAAGAAGAAATTGTTCGGTCCAAAATGTTCCTTACCTCCTTAATTTTGTCATGCTGTAATTTGATTTTAAAAATGAATAGAGATTAAGGATGAAAATTAGAATAGAAAGACAAAGAGACAAAGAGATGGAGGTATAGAAGAGAGAAAGACCAATTAAATAGGTAAAAGAAATTACTGCAAAGAGAAAAAACGTGATTTTTAAATTTTAAAAAAGCTTTTTTAAATTAAATTAATGCAAATAATATAGGTTAAATTACTCTTTTGGTCCCTCTATTTGTCAAGTAATATCAGTTTGATCCTCAAGTTTTTTGTTGTCTCAATTTGGTCCTCATTTTCTTAAAAATGATTTAATTTGGTCATTGCCGTTAATTTTGACTAGATGGTGTTAAAGTCAACGACACGTGTCAATTTCTGATTTTTTTTAATTTTTTAATTTTTTACACGTGTCACTTCACAGTTGTGCCACGTGTCTAAATGCCTCAATTTGGTCACTATATTTTTTTTTAGCTTTAGTTTAGTCCCAATTTTTGTAAAAATGAAGTAATATTGTCCCTCCTTAAATTGACACTCAATTTAATTTTTTTATAAATCTTATGATGATATTCTTAATACAATTGACATTTTTATTAAATATTTGTGAAAATATTTTCAAACAAGTTGTTTTTTTTTTAGGTTTATTATTAAACAAAGTTAGACCCCAAAGTTAATTTTAAAAATTAACAATTTTGTCATCATATATAAAGTCATCAAGTCTATCATATTATACAAACTTAGTGAAGATTAAAAATCAAATAACTTGTCACACATAAGTTTAGGAACTAAATTTCAAGTTCAAAACAAAACCAAAGTCTAATATTTTGTATAGAATTTAAAGTTAATTTAAAATATTTATAGAAATATTTAATAAAAACATTAATTTTAGTAAGAATATCACCATAAGATTTATAAAAAAGTAAATTGAGTGTCAATTTAATGAGGGACAATATTACTTCATTTTTACAAAAATTAGGACTAAATTGGAACTAAAAACAAATATAAGGACCAAATTGAGTCATTTTGACACGTGGCACAACTGTGAAGTGACATGTGTAAAAAGTAAAAAAAAATTAACAAAATTAAAAAAAAAAACAAAAATTGACAGGTGACGTTGACTTTAACACTGTCTGGTCAAACTAATAGTGAGAACTAAATTGAATCATTTTTAAGAAAATGAGGACCAAATTGAGACAATGAAAAACTTGAGGACCAAATTGATATTACTTGACAAATTGAGGGACCAAAAGAGTAATTTAACCAATAATATAATACAAAATATCAGTACTTAATTTTGTAAAAATATTTATACTTAATTAGTTCTAATCTTATAAAAAATGGATTAAAAAATATCTTAATTATTAAAAAAATTTGGGCAAAATTGAATTAAAGACACATAAGTAGGGACTAAATTGAGTCATGAAGAAATATATGAGAACTAAATTGAAATCAAGAAAATTACATTTGATAGTGACATTGACACATGACATTGTCCTGTCTCGTGGCACTAACAATGCCACGTGTCATACCATGGACTTGACACGTGACAATTTTGTTTTGTTTTTTGAAAAATAATTAAAATTTAAAAAATTGAAAAAAAAATAAAAAAGAAAAACTATATACTGACACGCAACCACATTAGTCATTTATGTTTGAAAGGAACCTAACTGAAAGACGTTGAGGAGTCGTGACTCCCCTCACACCAAAGATGCATTTGTGTGTATTAATAAAAAAAATAGTCCATCCCTTCAATAATCGTAATTTTTATATAATAAACACATGATAGTTATTAAAGTCTATATACTTATTAATTATTTTAACTATTAACAAAATTCAGATAAAAACAAAAAAAAAAAATTATACTAAAATTAATTTTTATTGTAATAAAAAATATGTAAATAATTATATATTAAACCGACTATTTATTCGAAAATATTGATATGAGAAAACACGAGAATACAATTATGTATAAATTAAGTATAAGTCAACAAATATTGTTAAATTCTTATATCAATTATATAGATAAAATAAAATTATACTATTTGATCACAATTCTCATCTAACCAAGTTTTATTAGAATAAATTAAACTTAAATTCACTTTTAATGGAAATAAGAGATTACTGAATAAATTCATATAATATATTAATATATCAGTTTCAATTCAAAATTTAATATTATATAATAAATTTTAAGTTTTTCACTTTTATATATTATTATTCTTATAATTTTCATTGAACATAATATTCGATATTTAAAAATTGATTAATATACACCTTATCAATTAGAAAAAACATGTGAAAACAAGAAACCTATAAAGGCAGAGAAGGTTTATATCACCCGTGATGGAATATGGTGTGATTGGTGCGTCTTGAGTGATAGGTGTGACAATGGACATTAACTAAATATATATAATGCTTCCAAGAAAATAATGAAAAGAATCCAACCCAAAATATGAATCATCCTTTAAGAAAGCGAAAAAGGTTCCATCCATCACCACCATCACTCTTTATGGTGTCACTCATAATTGGTGCAGCCTTCGATCTCAAAGGTCTACGATGTGATTAATACACAATGGATCAACAACGTAATCTCTAATAATAGTAGAATACAATTATTCATAGGGTGAAATTTTATGTTTCAATCTTCTTCCAAAAATTAAAATGAGATTTAGCTAAATAGAGGTTCAATAACGTCTTTTTGTCTCCATTTTCGTAAGTATATCTTAAATTGGTTTTCAATTTTTTTTTCTTAATTTGGTCCCTACTTTTTAAGATGTGATATAAGTTGCTTCTTTGCGTATGTACTAACAATGTTAGAGGTGTGTAGTTCATGTTTTTCTTTTTAATTTTTTAATTATTTTTAAATTGTCACGTGTCAAGTTAGTATCGTGTCATGTGATAGTATGTATGACAGTAACAATGTCATGTGTCACTATTAACACCAAGTGTTATTGTTTTAATATTAATTTAGTTTCTACATTTTTTATTTTCATTCAATTCAATCTCAATTTTTTAAAAATGGAACAAGTTCAACCCTCTCCAAATTGAGTCCAATTATTTTTTTTTTATAAATCACTAAACAAAAAAGTCCTTTTACGTCCGATATTTTTGGTTTTTTACGTCTGGTCTAGATGGGACGTGGATTTGGGAGAAATATTACATCTATTAAAATAACAGATGTAGATTTATGTTTGGTGGCAACATAACAGACGTAAAAATATAATAAATATCAAATATTAAATAATCCTAAAATCATTTAAACCATAAAATTCATTCATGCTTCTTCTCACGCCACCACGCACACTCGTAAGACAACCATAAACAAGATCTACCTGTCTTGTCACAACTCCACCAAAGATCGCGCAAACCATCACTAGATATGCATATCGAAACAGGTCTTCCGCCGCACCAGCACCCCTTGCGAAACACACCGCGCAAGCCATGCTGAAACCCAACAGAAAATCAAACCTCCACTAAGAGATCTTTAAGCTCCACCTTACTAGAGCAAATTGTGAAACCTATAACACATAAAGCAATAAACAAACATATTTGCATCGTCAGAGCCGTGCAAGCCACTACGCTTAGGTCTTCAACATGACTGCACCATCACTGTGTGAGCAACTACGAGATCCACCACGTACACCTTGTTGAAAGCGCACAATAGCAACACTCTTCCTTGCGCAAGCTTAACCCCTCACCATGCAACAACCAGATCCACGAGCTACAACACACGAACACAAAAGCATAATAAGGGAAAAAGGTTTTGTAGTGCTTGCACTAGTCGTCAACATTTTTGTTCACTCTACTGTGAGGATGAAAGTGAAAATAAAAGTTGCTCGAGACGTTTAACCCCACTAGGTCAGACATAAAACTTAAATTTTATATCTGACCCCTTTTGGTTAGGCATAAATTTATGTCTAACACTCACTGGTCGAATGTAAATCAAGTGACGTAATAAGCCCATTTTGTATTAGTGAATGTTTTACTGATATTTTTATTAAAATTTACATTTTTATTAAATATTTCAAGAATTATTTTCAAACTAACTCAAACATTTGTATATAAATTATTAAATGTTATACTTGTAATTTGTTTTATAAAGTTATATACAATTATTTGAAATATAAATTCAAATAAAAAATATTAAAGTATGATGTAATAAAATATCAATACAAATAAATTAAAAATTAAAAAAAGTTCAATTTAAAATATAAATTTAAATAAACTTAATATTGTTAAAAATATTTAATAGAAATATCATTATAAAATTTGTATGAAAATGAAATTTGATCTCAGTATCAATATAACATTTGTATAACGAAATTGTTCGATTTGAAAAAACAAAGGGACTGAATTAAATCAAAATAAAAAATACAGGGAATAATTTGAGATTAAGTGATAGAAACTTTATGCTAATCGTGAAAGATGGCACTACGATCGCTAGATCACATTGTCACTACCACGTTTGACTTGACACGTGACAATTGTTTTTTTAATTTAAAAAATAAAAAAATAAAACATATAAAAAAATTTAAAAAATCACGACCTAACATGCATAACATCTTTAGCGTTGTTAGTACAGTATTAATTAATAACCAAATTATATCACATTTTTTTAAAATAGGGACTCAATTGAGATAAAAAAAAAATAGAGGACCAACTTGAGATTTTCATATGAAAATGAGAACCAAACATAGGAGGGAACAAAAAATGATAGGGGTGGAACAGAAAATGAATAAACTAAAAATGAAAATCAATCAACTGAAATTCTTGTTCACAACAACTCATCTAAGTATTGGATTACTCGTAAAAGACTATTAAAGGACAACATTATTGGTGATATTGATAAGGGAGTTTCTACTAGACTCAAGCTTAATAATTTATGTGAACATGTTGCATTTGTATCACAAGTTGAACCTGAAAATGTAAATGATGCATTTAATGGTAGTAATTTGATTATTGCCATGCAAGATGAACTTAATCAATTTATTAGAAATTATGTGTAATCTATAATTTCTAGAAGTGATGATATGAATGTAATAGGTACTAAATGGGTATTCAGAAATAAAATGGATGAAGATGATAACATTGTTAGAAAGCAAGATAGACTAGTAATTGATTTTGATGAAACATATGCACATGTTACTAGAATAGTAGCTATTAGATTGTTATTGACATATGCTTGCATGTGTAGCTTTAAATTGTTTCAAATTGATGTTAAAAGTGTATTCTTGAATGATTTCTTAAATGAAGAAGTGTTTGTATCACAACCACCTAGTTTTGAAGATCATTTTTACGCTAATTGTAACATCCTGTCCGGATATTACGGATTTTTAAATAAAATAGAATAAAATAATATTAAAACCTCATTTAATATAATTTTAATTCCCAAAAACGCGGGAAATTTAAAACTTTCATTCATCATAGAATAAAGTTTAAAACCATAATTATAAGCTTCATTACAATCATCAAAGTCCAATAATATAAAATATTACAATTTATTTAGAAACATAAAACATAAAACTCAGAAAACTCTTTTCTCCCATATTAGCCTCGCTCCGGCTCTATGCCTCACTAGATCCACATGCAACATTATTTGCTCCCGTGTATCGCGTACACGATCATTGCTAAACACAAGCAGGTAGGGTGAGCTAACAATTAAACAATCATATATATAAAAAATATATATACATACAAACACACCAAAGGAATTCCATCCTTTGTTTCATATCACATGGCCACCACCATGTTACCTGTGTTCTACGTCTTCTGATGAGTACCTTAAGATGTTTTGCTGCTACACCTACCAGCCACAATTGGTAGAGCACGTGCGGGAAATCATGCTACGGACCACACTCCGTAACGCCAAGTGGAGTTCCTAATACGAATAACATTCATAACGTCCCAAGACTACCAAACTCATTGGTCTCATACCAAGGAGGGCAATCTATCTAGACCCGTCGTACGCGCCACAACACGCACATTCACACCGGCAACACTCGCTAACCCGAGCCACAACTCAAGAGTTCCTCGTTTCATCCACCATCTCGAGCCACAACTTAAGAGATGCCATTCCGAGTCACAACTTAAGAACTGCCACGTGCTTAACCCCTATCCTAAGCCACAACTCAAGGGATACGTTCCGAGCCACAACTCAAGGAACCCAGCAAGCCGACCTACGAGGTATCACCAAAGCATTGTAGATCACGCACATCAAAAGCAAACAAAGCTTATGCCTTTTCATCATCGCGTGGCATTGCTCCGGAGTCGCTATGCGAAAATCGCTTCCAGATCGCTTAGCGGGGGACACGTGCCGCTAGGCGCCAAACACCTTTGATGCCACTATTTCTGCAAGTATCGCCTGGCGGGGCAACCCTTACCGCCAAGCGCCACACACTTCAATACTCTACTGGTTTTATAGCTATCGCTTGGCGGTCAAACACCACTGCCAGGCGCTACACCAGTACTTGCGTAGTACTGGTTTTAAAGCACCCAAAACAAAGTGAAATTAATCATACTCTTATAATTATGCATATCCACAATCAAGAATATAGGCTTCTAGAAATCAACATGACTCCCATGCACAATCTCAATTTAAATGGCTTCATCATACACGTACACAAGTATCACCATATATCATATGCATCAATCCCTACATATTCATATACATATATATTCCACCCTTTAAATCCATGGTAGCATTCAATTCCAACTTAGGAATAACGTATGCTCAAACAAATATAAAGGAGCAACACTTTGACAACTTAAGCACATGATCTTGTGCACCAATGCAAATTAATATAGCACTATCGCCTCTCCTATGCAACAAGTTAATTTATATTGACACACATGCATTCACCAATAAACCAATTCTTAACATGTGACTAAACCAAAGGAACATTCAAATTCGTAGAGACTTACAACATAATCCAATCATGCTTCATTAGAAGTTACTTGAAATTGTCAAGAGTTTATTCATGCATTTTAAAGACTTCAAAACCAGCAATAATGAGTAACATATATCTCTAGCTACTGACCTCTAAATCAAATGTCCACCGTTGAAAGTGAAGAACTACATGTTGTGGACCACTTGTCAAAATTTCACTTAAATCGAACGGTTAACGAACTGAGAAATGTAGTTTTACTAGAACTGCACAAACTAGAAAAGTTGGTGATGCCTAGCGCCCAGAAATCAAGAGCCTGACGCCTGGCGGTATAGAACCAACGCCTTGGGATTCTTGCTGCGTGAAAAGTACAAAAAACAACGTTTTTACACAATGTTCGCGTCGCCTGGCGGAGTCACCCTTGCCGTCAGGCGGTTCATCACAAAAACCCAGAAAACAACACATTCATGCATCGCTTGGCGGAGCTTCAATGCCGCCAGACGGTTTCTGGTATACCCAGAAAACAACACATTCATGCTGCATCGCTTGGCGGAGCTTCAATGCCGCCAGACGATTTCTAGTATACACATAAAAGAGCTCCCCTAACCTGGATTCCTCTTGGCTACTAGTGTTTCCTTGCCTTTCACATTCACCCCAAAAGAAATTTTTCCAAGGTTCGAACCCACAACCATGTCACTATCAAATCAATACACAACCATTCAACCAATTCATGTTTCGTGATAATTCTTATAATTCTAATATTATATTATCACTCAACATGTTCAAGCATTTTATTAAAAATAATTAATTAATTAACTCATAAATGGCATACATGGGACTTGAACCCAAGTCCTCTCACACAACTAAGTACTCTCAACCATTTAAGCTAGTACTTTTCCACGTCATACATGTTAGTATTAAATGCCATAAAGGCTCTCACTACCCGCATTTATTAAATAATTATTTACTTAATTATTTAAATTTCTCGTGTCTTACATTCCCTCACTTTAAAAAATTTTCGTCCTCGAAAATTGGACTTACCCGAAAATATATGCGGATAGGGCTGCCTCATAAGGTCTTCTATGTCCCAAGTCATCTCTTGGGTTGCTTCATCCTAGAGAACTTTCACAGTCCTGATCTCCTTACCTCTGAGTTGCTTGACTTGAAAACCCAAGATTTTCATTGGTCTCATTCCTAGTGTCAGGGGTTCTCGCACCTAAACGTCATCTTTCTCCAACACGTGCATCGGACTTGCAACATACTTCCTCAATAGTGACACATGAAAACCATTTAGTAAATTTGTCCGATGTTGTGACAAAGGAATCTCGTATGTTGTTGGACCTATCCTTCTCGTGATCTGGTATAGTTTGATGAATTTCGGAGTCAGCTTCCTGAGTTTGATCGCTTTTCCAATGCCAATAGTTGGAGTAACGCTAAGAATCCCATGCTCTCCAGCCTCAAACTCCAACGTCTTTCTCCTCTTACCTACATATAAATTTAGTTTGTTATGTGACGAATGCATTCAATCCTGGATTAAATTAACCTTCAATTTTGTTGATTGTAGCAACTCATTCCAATAGTCATTGACTCCCAATCCTGATACCCATACCACTGCATTTTGCCTCTCTTACCATCCAATACCCTTTACGGTACCACTCTTGCCTTTGTGAATACTTCACTTGTATGGTTTAACTCTCTGACTTCTCCTTAGCGATTCGCTAAGTCTTGCAATCCTTTTAGTGTTTGCATTGAGTCCTTATCATTATGTCTTCGAGATCTTGTTTCACCCACTTCTTTTCCTTCTCTTGTTCATTTCATCTTGTTCAACTTTGCACTCCTCCTTACCCAGACATACTCTGGGATGGTTTAACATATCACTACCTCCCTTGCAAGATCTATTAAACTTGTTATTCTGACGATTCCATTGAGTTTACACCGCTACCTCTCCTATAACTCCTCCACCTGCTTCTTTAATTTTACACCCTCAGTAGAAACTATCCCATTAGAGACCATTTCTCTTGGTTTTGCTTCACACATCAACGTCGTAGTGAACCCCACCACTCTTAGATGGAAATTCTAGCACCTACTCCGGAAAAACGTCTAAGAGATCTTTCGCAACTGCAATCCCTTGCCTTTATATTTCATCCATCCTTGTTAGCCGACTCGGATTGCCATAATGTTTTGCCCCCTCCTTTCCTCTTGATCAACAAATTGTACTCCACGGTCGATTTATCTCCTTTGTGTCATCGATACCACTTTATTGTTATCCCCTCACTCAGGAATGAAAGCAGGGAATAACCAATTTTCCTTGCGTTTCTGCCCCAATCTTACAAAGGAATCAATTCCAATTAATATCAAGGTTGAATCCTTTGATCCCCAATAGACCACCATACGAGAATCCTTCTCCCTTGGCCGTAACTATAGCCAAAAAACCAACCTCTTACTAGCAACTCCCTCTTGTAGACTATCAGAACCCAAATCCTTTACGGATAAAACCTAAGGTATACGATCTCCATTAACACAAAATTCACATCTCAGGCACTACTTTTATACCTTGTATCCTTGAATGTGCTTGGTTGCTTCAATCAGTCCATCACCATCTATAATACCGCTTTCCCATAAGAACGACTTACGTTGTAGCTTTTCTTCCGATATGACAATCTATTCATCTCATGTCCTAAATCAAACTTGTCTCTCTTGCGAGCCACCCCACTTATGACGTCCCTTCTACTCTTGACCTTAATTGCGGTCCTTGTTGGCAAGTTTCAACTACCTCCTATGAGTTACTTGGGTATAAAACCTTGAACACACTATATTCTCACCACCAAATTGGTTTTCCCTTTTTTTTAGAACACTGCCTTATCGATTTAATCATTCGAGCTCTGCCTCAACTTACCTTTAACTTAAGATTATCCCTTCCTTGTCTCTACCCTTTTGTTTTAACCTTTGCTTCATATGTTTCACCACTTTCTACCTCCGACTTTAGACCTATGATAGAATGTAATACCAATTTAACTTCCCAACTTCGCGACATCAGTAGACGTTTGAACACCTCTCCTTATTCTAACCTTTGAATTCAATTCCTCTCGCAAAACTTGTGGTATTAGTCCCAAGAACTCATTCTTGAAGATCCCCTTGCCTAACACGTTGCTTCTGGGTTCTAACGTCGCTCTTAGGCTCATCAAACCAACTTAGCTTTCCTTGCCTATCGAGATATCCTTATGCGTACTTGCATATTCGATCAAGATATTTTCTCAAAGGCCCTACCCAACTCTTGCAAAACAAACATATCAAGTTTGACCTTGATTCTGTAGTCAGCCACTATAGATAACACACATATATCACAAAAAAACGCAAACATAACAAGAAACGTATAGGAGACAAACTCAACCTATCACCTTTCTCTCTTTTACCAAAACCTTTAGAATTAAGAAAAGAAATTATCTCAGATATAGTCATGAGTGTGCACCCTCATCACTCTACTTAGACATTTTCTGTTCTTAATACTTCCAGTTCACAAGTTCCTTTCTTGCGCACCAGCGCTTCTTGGAAATAACCTCTCCCCTTGCGCACCAACACATCAGGAAAGACAAGTAATACCCCTTACCTGCTCGCCAAAACCCGATAAGAGCATTACTTTCCTTAGGTCTTATAAGTAACTACCCTTGCCTACTCACCAAAACCCAACAAGAGTACCACTCTTACTTGGTCACCAAAACCCAGTAAGAGCGTTGCTTCTACTAAAACCCGTAAGCAACAACTCTTGTTTGTTCATCAAAATCCAGCAAGAGTATCACCCTTACTTGCTCACCAAAACCCGGTAAGAGTGTTGCCTACTCACAAACAACAACCCTTGCCTACTCACCAATACCCAGCAAGAGACCACCCTTACCTGCTCACCAAAACCTGGTAAGAGTGTTGTTTTCCTTGAGCCTCACAAACACAACTCTTGTTTGATCAACAAAACTCGATAGGAGCCCCACCCTTACCTGTTCACCAAAACCTGGTAAAAGCATCATTTTTTTCCTAATCCTTACAAGCAACATTCATTGCCTACTCAACAAAACTTGGCAAGGACACTGTTACTAAGCTTAGACATATAGAGTTAAGCATTAGAACTTAACCACAACACACAAGTTACAACCGAAACGCGTCAAGCTCACTCCCCAAGGCCCAAAATATTTTGAAAACCATTGCTCTGATACCAAATGTAACATCCGCCCGGATATTATGGATTTTAAATAAAATAGAATAAAATAATATTAAAACATCGTTTAATATAACCATAATTCCCCAAAACGCAGGAAATTTAAAAATTTCATTCATCATAGAATAAAATTTAAAACCATAATTATAAGCTTCAGTACAATCATCAAAGTCTAGTAATATAAAATATTACAATTTATTTAGAAACATAAAACATAAAACTCAGAAAACTCTTTCTCTTCTCTCACAATGCTCTTAATTCATTTGATTAAGCAACATAAATTCCAAAATGAAAAATGACATTAAACTTGGAGTTTAATTGCCATTCAAGGTTCATTAGTGGCTATTTTTTCAGCCCCTCTTAGCTGCTAGGGTTTCCTTGCCCTTTCACATTCACGCCAAAAGAAATTTTGGCAAAAAAAAATTAATTGTAATCTACCAAGGTTCGAACCCACAATCATGTCATTGTCAAATCAATGCACAACCAGTCAACCAATTAATGTTTCATGACAATTCTTATAATTCTAAGATTATATTATCATTAAACATGTTCAAGCATTTTATTAAAAATAATCAATTAATTAACACATAAATGGCATACATGGGACTTAAACCTAAGTCCTTTCATATAACCAAGTACTCTCAACCATTTAAGCTAGTACTTTTCCACATTATACATGTCAATATTAAATGGCATAAAGTGTCTCACTACCCACATTTATTAAATAATTATTTACTTAATTATTTAAATTTCTCAGGTCTTACACTAACCATGTTCTTAAATTGAAAAAAAAAAATGGTTTAAAACAAGCACCACGCTATTGGTATAAGAGGCTAAGCAAATGTTTATTGTCAAAAGGGTATGCTAGAGGTGATGTTGATAAAACACTTTTCATTTGAAAACATGAAAGTTATGTGATGCTTGTTTAAGTGTATGTTGATGACATAATCTTTGGTTCCAACAATAACTCCTTGTGTGAAGAACTTATTGCAACTATGAAGGGTGAATTTGAGATGTCTATGGTGATGTCTGTTTATGAGCAAGGTTCCAATCAAATCCAAAGTAATCACATTACAAAGCTGCAAAAAGGATTCTCAAGTATCTAAAGGGAACAATCAATGTTGGATTGTGGTATCCAGGTAACTCTAAGATAAACCTAAGTGGATTTTTAGATTATGACTTTGTAGGTTTCAAATTGGATAGGAAAAATATATATGGAATATGTGACCTCTTTGACTCAAGCTTAATATCTTAGAACAATAAGAAACAAGCATATGTAGCATTCTCCGCAGTTGAGAAAAAGTATAGTGTAGCTGGGTATTATTGTGTTCAAATTGTATGGTTAAAGCATAAACTTTTGGACTATGGAGTTAAGTTGATAAAAGTATCCCTTTATTGTGATAACACTAGTGGAAATTTGTTACTTAGCACATTGAAATAAGGCATCACTTTATAAGAGATCATGTATTAAAAAGTGATTATGAAATTAAGTTTGTTAAAACTAAAAATAAATTGGTTGGTTTGTTCACAAAACCATGTTCATGACAGGTTTAATAAACTAAGAAATGAATTAGGTATATTGGATATGAAAAATGTAACTCTGATATATATATATATATATATATATATATATATATATATATATATATATATATATATATATATATATATATATTTGTAGCTTGTTAATCTTATAATTCCATGTGTTGATTTCATTTGAATAACTAATGTGTGCATTAAACAGATTTAATAGTTGACTAAGTCAAAGTCATTATCATGTGATCAGGTACAATATGTTGTAATAGTTATTGCATAAGTTATTTATTACTTTTCAAATTCCCCTTGACTATAAAGCACATATTCTGCACGGTTCCAATATGCATGCATCCCTCATGATCTAAACTAATTGATTAATTCATACAACTCAATGCAAATATAATAATTTTACACGAATCAACTGGGTAATTTTGAATTCAATGTGTTAATCTATAAATATTGCACCTTTGTATTTGCATTTACATTCATCATTCATAGCAAAAGTCAAACCCAATTCAATATGCCAAGACGCCAATCACACCGTATTCAATCTAAGGAGGAACACAATACTCCTCCCACTCCAAATTCGCTAACCAATGAGCACCAATGGAGACTTGAAACATGATTTGATGGAAATGAAGAGAATACCCAAGTGTTCCTGATAGAGATGACAAGGAAACATATCAATGTTCCCAAGTTGGTTTGGATCTCTTGGCACAAGGCTGAAAATTTTGATGACCTACAATAACAACTCAAGCATTAAAGGCTGAAAACCTGATTGGAGCTCGCGGGCAATATCTATCTCGACATGGTGAAGGTGTTTTTCACCAATCTGTAGTTCAATGGTGGCACTCTGAAATCATGTGTCAAAAAGGTGTGGATATGGAGATCTCCAAGAAAGCTTGGAAGGATGTGGCTAGCCTAAAGCAAATAGGTGTGCAAGTAAGGAAATGTGAAACAAATGTTGTGGAAGAGTTTAACAAGGTTCAATATTATGGTGGTTGTCGTCATAGGCGTGGTAGAGAAATCAAAAACTTCCATGTTGGTGGACTTAAGGTGGATGAAAGGTTTTTAGCCATGATTGTCACAAAGATTGTGGTACCCCATAGGAGCAATTATTCAACCGTGAATGAAGGTGATCTTGTGCTCATGTATTTCATTCACTACAACATTCATGTGGATTGGACTTTTGCTTTGCATGATCATATAATGAAGGTAAAGAGGCTCATGGATTTCAAGCTTTCCTATATGGTTTTAATCTCCAAGTTTATTGAATATTTTGGTGTTGATGTGGATGACAAACTTGAGGAGCCAACTAGCACTTTGAACCATGTTTCTTGCTTCAATCTACATAAGATGGGATTCTCAAAGGTGAACAATGTATGGAATGAAAGAAATGAAGGTGGAGGAGCTAGGAATAATAATGATGAAGTTAGACCAAGTGGTGTAAACCAAGGGGATGGTCATTCAAAATGCTATAGAACTAATGGACTTGGATCCCTACAACCTACTAGAGGATAAAGTTCCCGTATATTCACCATTTGAAAGGGCTATTCTGAATCAACTTCATGAGCTCAATGTTGCACAAGATTGGCATCACAATTTCTGCAATACAAGGTTCCAAGACTTGGATGACCAAATCCATAATGTTAATGATATGTTGGGCACGTTCTATTAGAAAGATCACCTCAAGAATGGTTGATTGACTTGGCTTTAGGATCATGCATTTCATATTATTGTTGCATTTATGTTTTTAATAAGTTCTGTTAGATTTTTAGTTGGTTGTTATAAAATTTCAATATGTTAGTTGTATCAGTTTTTAATATTTCTTTCTGTTTATGTTTTTGTTGGTTATATCTCATTATCCTATGAATGAAACTTTGGTATTATTCTAAGTTTTGTCTGATTTACTTCTATTTGATGAATCAATGGGAGGAGAACAATTAATGACAAATTAATGAACAAAATCCTATGACTTTATTAATTCAAACTGATTTAAACAAACCATACAAATGATAGGGGGAGTATGAGTATATGTGTTTGTTTGTTATAGTGCATGTACTATTTTTGCCAATGATATTTCAAATTCACAAGCTTGATAGCAATGGAAGATCTTTTTAACAAAATGGATGTTGGCTTCATCAAATCAGGGGGAGATTATCAACACAAATGGCTTTGACATATAAAGATTTAATAAAGACATTGCATAGAGATTTGATAAGGATATGAAGGATTAATGAAGACTTGATAAAGTGAAGTGTGAGAGATTGGTTGTGTTGATCAAGCTTGAAGTGTGCTTAATTTGGTTGCATGTGAAGAAATAAAAGGTTAAAGATTAGAGCTTAACTTGATGACCATTTGACAAAGAATAGGTGTCTTATGTTTGGTCGTAGTATTTTAGTCTGTTGAAGAGGTTTTTAATAGGTTAATTGACTTGTTGTTATAGCTTTGCAAGTAACATACTTAATCGACTGAAATATTATTCAATCAACTGATTTCAAGTCAAGTGAAATCAATAGAATTAATAGAAATTTAAATTTCTTCAATATGTCAGCTGGTAGACTATAAAGTCTGGCTTTTTCATCGAGAATGTGTGAGATTCATTTTTTGTCGTGAAATCAGTGTGATCATTATGGAAAACTCATTATTTATGAACTTCACAATGTTGCAATAGTTCGTGAATGATTCTTGAAGTATTGAAGCCTTGTTGGCTTGGCGTGAGTGCTTTGAAGAAAACTATTGGTTGACTAAGGAGAGCCACCACATGGTGTGAGTTTAAATCTTCATGTTGCGGTCTTACTATGTTGTACTAGATTCTTGTGGGAATTAAGAGATTTTGTGTTGTTTTTATTTTTTCAAAAGTGTAATCTTGTAAGGAATTTGTAAAACTTTTGAAATAGTGGAAAGTCAGGCTAAGGTTGCCTTGACAAATTGCACATAGCTCAGTTATGAGTGAACCAGTATTTGATTCTTTTAATCTCAATTGTTCTTTGATAAAATCTTCAAGAAGACCATTTCAATCAATCTTTTTGTGTAATTTTGGTGATTATTGTAATATGGTGTTCAAATAGTGCTTTTACTGTCAATTGGAATTAATTTTGATTGGTAATTTGATCAGATTTGAAGTCTTGCATTCATTAAGTTTTCTGCATAAATTTTCCCAATATTTCAACTTGTTGATCATGTTTCTTAGTCTGTTGAATTATTCTTTTCTCTTTGTGTGACTCTTTGTTAGTGATTAATCTGTTGATTATGTTTTTAATTGATTAAAATACATGTTTTAGAAGAGATAAATTGCTAAAAACTTGGTCAATTAGATTTAAACTAAAGATTTTTTGAAGTGTAAAACTAAACCTAAGTTTTCAGAAATAGCCAATTCAACCCCCCTTTCTTGGCTAAACACTTCTTTTACATATTACACCATGTGTGAGATATGTAGTCCATATGTTAACCACCTTAATTTGAAGGCCAGGGTCAGGGGTTGGGTACTGAGACCTGAACCTAGATTGGCCTTAGAGGCCATTCAGACCTTCAGTGGGCTGGATGAAAAGGGCAAGAGAAACATCGAAGGTGGTTTTACCTAAAAAAAGGACATACAAATTGTAAAAACTCGCCTTGCCCCTACATACATCCACCAGGCTTCGATAGAGTAAATTGAGATAACGTTCCGATAGAGGGATTGTTGGCTGAAAGATCAAAACCAACTAAAGATGTATTAACCATAAAGGACCAGAGAGGTTTCCAAGTGGTTTCTTGGACATGAAGAGATCAACAACTTCAGAAAACGTGGAATACATGTGAGCCAAGAGGAGCTTGGCTAGGCAAATCGATGGAGAGCCTACGTGGAGAAGATAGGCTAAATTAAAGAAATGAAGGGAAATTTGAATCGAGTGAGGGAAAAAGACTTGAGTGCATAACCAATATACAAGGAAGACTAAATGTTCCTCGGGGTTGTCAAGAATCAAAGGGTCATCCACAAAAGCTTTCTTGTCCTGTTGGATTTTGGATTCAATAGTTGTATGTTGGGGAAAATGACAATGTGGTAAATACCATTAAAAGGCTTCAAACCTTTTATGGTAGAGACATTGAACAAAGTAGGGGCATAGGGCCCACAAGGAAGCTCGAGGGCATTGAGCTCCTTGTTCTAGAGATGAATGGTGGCACTAAACATGTAAAATTTAGGATAGGAAAGATTGTGCATGGATAATTCAATCAGGTCAGTGAGGCCAACTTTTTCCTAATGGGTCTTATAAGAGGCGATGACCATTGATAGCCATTTCAAGTAGTTCGGCTTATGGGAAAAGGGACCCGAACGATAAATCTTACTCACATTTTGAGATAAGTCCATGTGTATTCTGACATGCTGGTTAATTTGCTTGGTGGTGTCTCAGCGAGGAAAGTTGGGTAACGCCTCTATGTAACCCAAATTATTGAGAGGGTTGTTAAAGGCGTATATGACGTTGCACACAGAGTAGGGGATTGGTACTTGGGTCTCTTAGGCTTTCTTGGACCTTTTCCCAAGCCAAGGACTGATGCTAAAAGGTGTCCTTGAAGCTCGGCCAAGGTGGTCAAGATGGATGGTAAAACAAAGGCGCTCTAGGAGGTAGAAGCCATTAAAACAATGCAAGAGGTATGAGGAAGAAAGATGAGCGCTTTTTAAGAATAACAATTGTAGGAAAGATCAGGGAACAAGAGGACAAGAGCACAAGGGTAGGTGCGTAACATAAAAAGGGAAATTACAAAGATCATAAAGAAGATTGGAAGACATTACAAATTGAAGCGTGAGTATGCTTAAGCCCATTTAGGAAGTTAATACTATATTGTTACTTTCGTAACAGCCTAGCGGTTACACTCAAGTAGGCATGGGAAGTCTAGTAAATGCATGGATACTGAAGAGGTAGGTCATGTTTCTAACTAACATGGAAGTGTGTGAGACAAGAATGTGTAGAGTCTTGAAGTTGAAGAGCCGAATTAAAGTTCAAGAAAATACTATTCGAGAAGGTCCTGAATCAATATTCTTTTGGGGGCATTAGTTGAGGGCATTGAGGAATATCAAGTAGATTAAACGATGCAATAGGCTAATTGACTCATAGAAAGGTAGCAAAGAGAGGTGGCAGGAGAAGTAGAATCAAATTGCAGAATTGAACAGAGAAGACTATTGAAAACATTGAAAGGAGTCTGATGGAAGCATAAGACATCCAAGGTGAATAGATCGAGGTAGAGAAGAGTGTTAAAAGAAAGAAGGTCAAAATCGAGACTAAAATAGTTCAAAAAGGAAGTTACATGCAATAACTCTAGCAAAACGTGGAACCAACAAAAATTTGTTGCATGATGAGGGTAGTTGTAGAGGAGTTACTCTTATTTTATGTATTTTTCTTTTATTTTATTGTGCCAAGTAACTGTCAAAATAGGGGGGAAAAATATAAATAGCTAAATGAAATGTAAAATAGGGGTGACTAATTGTAGACACAAATTCAAACACACTAACGAATGCCACAAATAAGAAAATGACAAGATCAATGTTGATTGTGACAATTTGGGCCACTGATTTCGTAGATTTCATTTACCAGTTTCTATTTTATACTTAGTAATATACTATTTTTGCAATTTACGTTTGTGCAAACCCTTCATCTACATTTCTCCATTTTATTTCCTTTTTGACTCATCCATTGCTCCATCCTTAACAAAAAAGTATTAAAAAATAATGATTTGTGGAAAGAAATGTATGATTTATGGATTTTTTTGACTTTGATCCATTTCATAAGTGGACTATTTGTAAAATTCATTTAGATAATAAATGAATAAAACACTTAAACATTTAAAATTAAATTAAAAAAATGTTAAGCTTGTTAGCTATTAAAATGAATCTACATCGAATCATAATCATCGAGAAACAATTTTATACTTTAGTCTTAAGTGGTGATTGTGTGTATATCAAATATAACCTATGTATACTCATGTCCCAACATATATTTTTATTATGAATCTCCTTTCTTCTCGTCCTTTCTTTGCTAATATAATTAAAGAAAAACATCAATTTAGTGCAACTTTGGTATTGACTTTTATAAATAATTACTTTCTTAAAATATTTCTGAAAAGGGATAGAAGAAAAAAATATCTCTTAAAAGGGCTAGAAGAAAAAAAATTGTTATTTCTCCAAAATAAACTAAGCTTTTATTTAAAATAGGGTTAATGCATATGGAAACATTCCATATATTGTGTTGGTATTTTTCTTGAGAGATTAAGAAAGTGAATTGTTTGTGGACAAATAATAATTTGAAAGAATTTTTTCATCCCACTCCGACATATCCAAGAATAATTTACCTTAGAACAACTATTACAACAATATCTTCCATTCAAAAGGTTATTAATTTTTTATTAGTTTTATTTCACGTTGAATTTGTCATATAATATTCTTTGTGTTTTCTTTTACAAGTTTTCTTTTTCAATAAAAATTTATTATAAGACCTACACTTTTATAATATTGTATTTATACTAGAATTTCTTACAAATTAAAAATTAATCTAATTGTTTGAGAATTGAGAAATTGATATTTTAGGATTAATAATGTGATCAAAATGATAAGACTATATTATTTTAATATTAAAACACACTATATCTCTAGAAAATTTTTTTCTAGAATTTTTTTTTTCTAGAGTCCTCTGACTTCTCTCTTTTGTTTCTCACTCCCTACTTGTTTAATTGAAGAACCAAGACGGTAGGATTGATCCTCGCACTAAATTCTTCAATTTGGACCAATCAATTTCTATTTTTTGCTACATGCAAGCCCTCTTCCACTTGCATGTGTCTTTTTAATCTTTTATTTGAGTATATATTGATAAAGGATCATGATGGCATGTTCTGGTAATGTTTTTGATGTTTCAATGTGTAGATTGAGCATCTTATTAGTTGAAAGTTGTTGAGCTATCTTAGACCAATTATTTTTCTAGGTAAGATAAGCTAACATGTATCTTTAATTGTGTTGGATATGTGATTGAGTGAGAGAGCAATAATATGAGCAATTAAGCAAATTGGTACAACTTAGAATGTGTTTTAGAAGTATGTGATGTTGACATGAGAAGCCAAGGTGGTTTGCTTCTTGAAGATTTGATGAAGATTGAATGAAGCTCTTTTGAACTATCTTGAAGCCATTACCATTGGAATGAAGCCTACATTGATGAAGGAAAGGAGAATTGATGATATCCATGGTGATCAAGGCTGGAACGTGTGCTCTCCATGTAGTTACATCATTAAGAAAGTGTACTTGTAGTTTGTAATTCATGTTGTAGACCTTAAAGCATTAATTAGATGTAGTTTGGTCTTTGTTATGTTTATAATCTGTTGAATGGTTTTTTAAATAGGTTAAAATGTCTCTTTTAATCTGTTGAATGGCTTTTTAACATGTTAAAAGGTTGGCTGCAGTAGTCTTAAACTGCAACAAATTCAATAAGTTGATTTAGTTTTTAATCGACTGATTTCACTTAAGTCAAGTGAAATCAACCGATTGATTTGAAAATCAACCTGTTGAATTTCGTAACAGTTTGACTATAAAAGCTGTGATTTTCGAAAGAGAGGTTTGTTGATCATTTTAGAGCACGA
>Ga0214543_1002408_pt1 | contig 36665 bp, 18 predicted proteins | sample CNSS2metaG_FD_160094 | JGI IMG/M metagenome (GOLD analysis project Ga0214543, IMG submission 160094) | Root nodule microbial communities from cowpea collected in UCLA plant growth center, Los Angeles, California, USA - CNSS2 | ecosystem: Host-associated > Plants > Roots > Nodule | place: USA... | reverse complement strand
TCAATACTTAATTTTATAACTCATTTTTAGTAACAAATATCAATATAACATTTATATAAATAATAAATTTTGTCTTAAAAGAGATACAATATTTCTCCATTTAAAAAAAATATTTGAATAAAATTCAGACAAATAAATTGGGTACTAAATTAAAACAAATAAACATACATGGCTACTAAATTGAAACAAATAGACACATGCAGGGACTAAGTTGAAATGAAGACAATGACACTTGCCAAATACCTTGACACGTGGCGATACCTTGCCACGTGTCACTGACAATGCCACGTGTCACATCAAAGATTTGACACGTGTCAATTTTTTTTTTAAAAAAATACAAAAAAATAAAAATAAAAAAAAAATTAAAAAAATTAAAAAATCCAGAGGCTGACACGTGGCAAGGTACTTAACGCCGTTTGTGAAAATTTAACGGAGGGTACTACATTGATGCAATAATTAAAATTGGGTACTAAATTGAGACAAAGTTCAAAGTGGATATCATTTTGAAATTTTCAAACCAAAATGGATATGATCCGAGTAATTAAACCAAATAGTAAAAGTTTATGAACAAAATAATTTTAAAAGAATACTAATTATTTTTAAATAAATAAGCCATGTTAATATTTTGTAATGAAGAAATTGTATAATTATTAGAGTAATTATTGCTGTTTATTACATAATAGAATTATTTAATTAAAAAATAAAAACAAAATAAATATAAAAAATAGTTTAGAATATATATTATCAAAGTGAAGAGCGTTACGTATAACGTATAAAATAATTTGCCAGAGAGACGGGGGGACAGAAGAGAGGAAGAGCTAACCCACAAGTGGTGGCGCGCCACTCACCGCCACCAATCCCATCTTCTATTTCCGCCCTGAACAATTTACAAGTAAGGTAACAGTAACAGACAGTTTCACTCACTCTCCTCAAATGCATGGAGGAGCAACGACAGCAACCGCAGGCTCCTCTTTCCATTGACTGGAACCGACAATTTCAACAGGACTCGCCGCCGAGGGAGGTCGTCATCGTGCCGTCCTCCACCATGGCCTCTGATCAGGACGACCTCAGCGCTATTCCCGATCACAAGCTGAAGGAGTCGATTCAGAGCAAGAAGAGAACACTCGACGTTACTGGCAAGAATTTGCCCGACAATGGCGCCAAGCTTCGCGCTACCATCGACCGGTACCAGCAGGAACTTAGTCGCCGGGAATCGATGCGTCTTAGCAAGGTTCCGCTTCCTCGGTTTTTGTCATGTGGTGTTTCATTGAGGCATTTATTTTCTAGGGTTTTTCCATTTATTTGTTTGTGCAATTTGTGTTATTTGTTTTGTTATTTGTTTCTGTTTATTTTGATTACTTATGTTTTGTTTGTGTTTTGGTTTTCCTTTGTAGAACAGGAAGTTGATGGGGACCAGAAGCCGCAGCCCGAACAAACTACAAGCTCAAGTGCTATTACCAAGGGTAGGTTTTCCCCCCTTTGTATTGCGATTTCTGTGAAGATTCAACGCTGGAGTATGTAGGATTTTATTTGCTTACATGGCAATGGTAGTTAAATGGAAAGCATAATATGGTTGAAACTTGAAAGTCAAGCTTGGTATTGGTAGGGAATATAATGATATTTTATGAAAACTCCAACAAAGTGACTGTTGAGACTGATGTATATATATGTATTTTAATGCAATGCTCTTGTGGTGTGCAATGGCAATGGCGTAGTATTTGGGTCCTGCTATTATTGATTCTATGGTGAAAAGATGGGAAAAATATCTTGTTTTAAGTCCACCGAGTGTCGTTTTTGTTCATTCTTGGAAAAGGAAGAAGAAATTGTTGTCCTTTGAGATTACAAATATCAACATTGGGAACCTGATGTTTTGGCATTATATACCTGTAATTGTTTTTAATTGTGTGCTATAGTGGGATTGCGTCGCAGATATGCTTTTGGGCAATTTGGAACTCAAATGGAGTTTTGATTTTGAGTAGTTGAGAAAGTACGATATCGGGTGGCTGGAGCAATCGCAACTCTGTCTAGCAGCAAAAACTTTAATTCAGCTGGGTAATTGTGACATTTGGTAGGGCTTTTTAGGGAGTAATTATGTGAATTTCCCCTGCCCCCCTCTTTTATTCAATTAGAGGTTTCAAGTGAAAGCGTACTTTTCCCACACTTGTCCGCATTCTCTGTCATGAACACTCGCCCTTCTTGGGTAACTCTTTCTTCTGGCCATCCTTGACTTGCATGGCATTCGAGCTCTATTTTGAATGTCTGTTCTCAATAGTTTCCATCTATTGCTGACCTGTGCAACCACATTTAGCCATTCCTTGTTTGTATTCTCTAGCATCTCTAGCGCTTTAGCTTGTATCTAAACTTGAGCCCAATGTAAGGAAACTAGTGGAAGGAGCTCATTAAAATCATGTAAGACAGCATGAAGCCGTCTAAGATAAGCAAACATAAGGCCATCAAAATGTCATGGAGCAAGAAGCATTAAGAGATCTTGGCACACAACATAAAAACGTTGTGTGCCATTGGTATAAAGGGTACGAACCTCAATCCAAATTGATGCACACGACTCATGGGGACAAAAAATAGGTCTGTGTGAGGTGTGAATAGTGGATTCAATAATACTATGGAGTTGAACATCGATCTTTATCCATTGTTCTCAATTTTCTGTTGGAATGGATTCAACAGTGGTAGTGAGATGGGATTTGCCATTAAACCTACTTAACCATAACTTGGTTTTGGAAGCCCAAGTGGAATAGTTAGACTCGTCCATCTTCTCAATACTAACAATATGATTAGAAAAGATGGGAGAATCTGTTGTAGAGGTTGATGTTATATGTTGGGGACATTTTTTTTCTTGAAGGCTGAAAATAATAATAATAATAATAATAATAATAATAATAATAATAATAATAATAATAATAAAATAGCCCGAGAAATTAATGTGTATATAAGGACTTGTGAAGTTGATAGACCATAGGAGAGGACTTAGTAATAAAACTTGGAGGTTGCTGCTTCATGTAGACTTCTTCGTTAAGATTTAAGTGCAAGAAATGATTTTTAATATTAAATTGGTAGAGACTAATAGCAAATGACAACCATGGAGAATGGTATGATAAAAACAATTTTACGTATATAGTCTTGCCGATATATATGGGTGTAACCTTTGCCACCGGATAACCTTGAAATGATCAATGTTTCCCTTACTACCAACTTTAGGGGTGTAAAACCAATGACGCCCAAAAATGAACATGCCATGGGAAAGAAGAACCAAATCCCATATGCCACTACTTTGTGGTGCCCGATTCTTCTTAATCATTGTTTGCTTCCATTTTGGGTGAGATATGCTTCACTTGGAGAGTTAGGGATAGACATAGAAGACTAAGAAGAGAGGAGAGTATGATAATGCAAAGAAGAAAGACAATGATAGCTAATACTAACATAGTGAGGAAGTGCATTGCAAGTGGAACAAATATCTTTTTATGGAGCATTGCGCTCATCAATGTCTGGTGGTAGCCTTAGATTAGTAAAGAAGATGGCAATGATGAAGTGTATGACATGGCCTTTGCTATGTTTTCACAAATTGTTGTAGAGGATGGTGCAATATTACTAATAGGTTGTTGCTGATGTTTGAAGGGGTCTCATAATTGGGAGATTCATTGGAGGAACATCGTGGTGAACCGCATACTCATCATGGGAAACAAAAGAAAGTGGGGGCAAGAGAGGGGGTACTAATTCCACATGTCAAAGAAGAGTGAACGGACTCGTAATAAGGGTAGGAGATATTAATTGAAATGAAATAATACATTTTAAAGGCTAGGAGAGAAACACTGATAATCTTTATATGATCATATATCTTAAGAAGGTGCATTTGATAGATCACATTGAGAGCTTTGTCAAGGCCTAGATTCAAATTATGAACAAAGCAAGCGGAGTCAAAGACATGAGGAGGAAGTGTATGAAGAGGTGAATAAGGAAATGGGACATAATCAGGAACTTGTCATTTAGGACAAAGGATGACATGTGATTGATGAGGTAGAAGACTGAAAGTTCAATGTTTCTCCAAAAGTAGGGGGTAGCATAACCGTGGACGGAAAGAGTCAAAGTGGTTTTGAGAGATGTCTATTTCCCCCCTTAATTAGCCCATTTTATTGAGGTGTGTGGGCACAAGATATTTGATGGAGAATGCCCTTTGACACTGTTAATTGTTGAGGTAAATATTCATGTGCATTATCATTTTGAAGACAGCATTGGTATACCATATACAAGTAAACCTAATGAGGTAAACAATTCAAGTTATTACATTACATGGTGGTTGCGAGTGGTATAAAATTATTACATTAGCTATTCACAAATAGAGGATATTTTGTTTCCTCTAAATCAAAAGATTATATGCTATAAGCCACTATTATTGCCATAAATATAGAATTAATGATTTTGAACAATTAAAATACCTAACTTTTGTATTCTAAGAAATGATTGTTTTTTGTAGGTGTGTCTAATGACATGAGAGAAGAGGCTTTGTCATCTCAAGTTCAACCACTATCCACTTTTACATCTTGCTTTTTTAAAAAAATGGAAGATAGTGTAAGGTCCTTTGCATAATTTTAAATTACTCAATTTTTTCCTTCTAACTCATCTGATAATCCCTTACCTGACTTTAATTTGTTGAGCAGACTAGTTGTACAGCTGCCGAAGCATTTAAAAAAGAGAAGTCACAATTCAAACATTGTGAGAACCAGAAAATACAAGAAAATGCAGCTTCTGATGCATTTGGAAAAGAGACGTCACATGTCAATCACTCTGACAACCGAAAAATAACAAACCGTGGAACCCCTAGAAGAAGAAAGAGACATCGTTCATCATCAAGACAATTGCCGTTTCAGTGTCCTAGTAAACTTTCTAAACATGATACTTTTAGTGATGATAAAACTTGTAGAGCAACTTCCACTTTTTCTCTGCGGAATATTGGGAGAAATCTGTCAAGATGCTACCCAAAAGTGTAAGTGAAAACGTCTCGTGGTTTTTCATTCCAATGCTTTTTAACATTATTCTGTGATTTTGGTGTTGATGTATTTAGTTACTTTATTTAGTTGTTTTGCCATCGTCATTTTGCTTGAAATGTATTTGTTGTGGTTTATAAAACTGATGTAGTGCATTTTGGACTGTATGCCAATTAGATATATGCTCTGGGGTATCCATTGGTTTATGGGGTTGTGTATGCTTTTAAATTTGGTGTGGTATCTATGGATATTTAAGGATCCACAATAAAGGCTAGTCCATTTCATCCATATGCACAAAGGGTTATTTTTCATTCCCTCCATGTGATTCCAATGTATTTTCAATGGTACTTTGATCAGGGATTTGAATTGTAATTCTTTATTTATTATAAATTCTTAGGGGCTGAGAGGAATTCTGCCATGCTATTCCAAGTATTCCATTGTGTTGAAGTGTCACTTTGGATTGCTAGAGGATGGTTTATTAAATATCTATCTGAGCTATTCTGATGTCACAGGAAAAGATTAGTGTAACTTATGATCTTTCATGCTTAAATTAGTGCATCTATGATTTTTACAATAAAATATGAATGTTAATTTTGCTGTGTATTGCAATTATGTTTCACTCATGTTCTGTACAAAGTTTGTGTTCAAAGGTCATTACATCATCATCATTTGCTATAGAAAATTATTCATATGATTTCCTCTTCTGCACCCTTTTCTATTTATGCTGAAGATGATGGCAATATGGCTTGTTAGTTTTGGTTCTAGCTAGGTTTTCTGAATGAATAAGTTCATATTGTTAGATCCTTATTTACTCGTTACCCACATGGTAGGAAGGACGTTTCTGAGGCAATTCAATTAGATGGCTCAAGGTCCAAGAAGGTGTGTCTATTTTTTCCTATATATCCATTGAAATTATACTTAGCTTAGGACACATGGTTCTTATAGTTGTTGGTCACAAAAGTCCCAAATCCTAATTTAATCAGTAGTTTATTGATGATTTGACATGTTTTAAACAGGGTCAGCCCATTGTTCTTGATGTTGACGATGATGACGATGAGGCTCATATTGTGGAGAAAACTGAAAATCAATTTCCTGAATAGTAAGTGAATATGGTTTGCTTTAATTTTTTGTTTATTTATTTCATCTTCTGTGATATTCCCAGAAAATCCTTTGTATTATTTGATTTGATTCCATTTCTTTTCAGCCTGAAAGACGCTAAGATCTATTTTCCATCAAGGTAATTCTAAAGAATAATACAATAAAATGGTCATTCGACTATAAATTTTTTCTTATTTGCTTTGCCTGACCTGTCGAATTTCCTTGTGATGGCTCAGAGATGATCCAGAGTGCGTAGAAATTTGTTACAAAGATACAGATTGCCTTGCCCCTGAAGGCTATTTAACATCAACAATAATGAACTTCTACATTCAGTAAGTCTAGTTAGCTTTCTCTAGTTTTTCATTTGCTGGTCCTTCTAAAAGAATTTCATTTTGTGATGAGGACGTAGATGTTATCTTCTTTCTTTTATTAACCTGAACTCATTGTATTTAATTTTTAAGGAGTATTGATGGACTATGATGCACATGTATCGGATACGACACGTATATGATACGTCGATATATTTATTTTGAAAATAATAAGATAAGATACGATACGTGATAGATATGTGATATATGAAGATATGTCGATATGTTTATTTTGAAAATAATAGGATACGATACATGATAGATACGTGATATATGAATATTGAGAAGTGTAAAATAATTCTTAAAAACATGATAAATATATGATTGTTATTGTGTGAATCTAAATTAAAACCTTTGTAGCTAATGTTAGTGATCAAGTTAGAAATCAATTTATAATAGAAATTATTTTAGTTATCAATTTAGAGACCAATTATAATTTTTGAACTATTTTAGTTGTCAATAATGTTTAGTTTATAAATTGGTACCTAACTTAGTTACTATAGTGACTAATTATTTTTTGTCACTAAAATTGGTCATTATTCAAAGATTTTCTTGTAGTTTATTATGACTTCATAAATTAGATACTTCATTGATAAGTATTGATAAAATATCCTAAAGTATCGGACACGGATACGTGACCCAAATTGAAGTATTTATGCATTATAGTTGATGGAAAAACACATAAATCAATGCATGCTTGGTTGATAGGGCATTGAAGAAGAGGATTGAACATTTTTTATTCTTGAATAAATTATAGGGGATTTTCTATGTTTATTTTTTAATTTCTGCTTGATTTATTTAGTCTTTTCATGTTTTAATTTTGACAAACGCTCACTCGGAACCTCTAGTGAGATAAGAAACTTCACATTGCTCATTTATTGATTAAATTGGTCCTTTGATGATTAATGCCACAAGTTTGGTCCTTCAAGGACCAATGTGATTAGATTTCAAGCCCATTTCAATGGCAAAAACATCAAATTACACATTTCACAGATTTTAAGGCCCATTTGAATACTCTTAAATTTCAAATAGTGTGTAAATACTATATATATATATATATGTATATATATATATAGTTTTGTTAGTAGGATGTTAAGTCATTCCTAGAAGTTGTTAGAAGATTTTAGAGATCTCTTTGTAATTATTACTTTAGGGTTAGAGTTTTCTATATATAGAGGTTGATGTACTACTTCAAATTAATCATGGGAGTTTTCTATATTCATTCTTTTAGATTAATCCTTTCAAGTTGGAATTAGAGCCCCGATCTTGGGAGCCTTGCATCAGCAAATGTGATGTATGTCAAATTCCAAGGCACCATCGTGCCACATATCCTTCTAGTAATACAAAGAGTGTTCATTCTTTTGATTTGGTTCATTCTAACATTTGGGGCCTACATCAAACTCTAGTGTATCTAGTGCTAAATGGATTGTTACTTTTTGTTGATGATTGTCCCATGTTACATGGATTTTTCTCGTGAAAGAAAAATCTAAAGTTTTAACTTGTTCGTTAGATTCCTTCGTATGCTAAAAACCACAATTTGGAAAGTCAATTAAACGTTTGCATTTTGAGAGTGGAAGGGAATATGTAATCATTGACTTGTCTAAATTCCTTTCCCATAATGTTGTTGTTCATGAATTCATGTGTGGACACACCACAACAAAATGACATTCTGAAAGAAAAATATGCATCTTTTTTAGGTGACAAGGGCACTTCTTTTCCAAATATATGTCCCTAAATCTTATTTGTGCGAGATTTTCCTCATTGTTGCCTATCTTATTAAATGATTACCCTTTCGGGTTTTAGATGCCTTAAGTCCCATTGAGTCCATGTCCTCCTTCTTTCCATCTATTCCTTTTCTCTCTAGTTTTCATAGTCAACTGTTTGGGTGTGTGTACTTGTCCATATTCATAGTCAATTCCGTAGAAAGTTAGATCCTAGAATTGTTAAATGCATATTCATTGGTTATGCATCTAATAAAAAGGGATATCATTGTTACCATCCTCTGATTTGAAATTTTTTTACCTCCATGGATGTTCTTTGATGAAACTAAATCCTTTTACATGTGTCCTTAACTTCAAAGGGAGATTTCTTTTGAAGCCAAGTCTTTTGAATCTCTTGAGTCATCTTTTCTTCCTTTTATGCAGGAAACATCTCGTTTTGATACTACTCTTAGTATTCTTGATACTTCTCCAAACATTTCTCGTATGGATGTTTCTAATGGATGTTTCTAAAGTTGCTTCTAACAAGGGCACTTCTGTTTCCTAGTCAGGGCCAACTAAAAAACTAACCATCCGAAGAATCTTTTCAGTATACAATACTAGAGGCAACAAAAGCAAACTTACCTGATGCAAGAAGAATTCTAATCATTTGAGTCAAGGGTAAGTGCTCTTTCTACTGACACCCTTGAACCATTGGAAATTCCATGAATAGTAATTGTCAACTTGACCATGATGAAAGTTGTTGAAAGTACTAGATCGGTTAGAGATAAGGTCAAGTGGGTGCAAACCTCACCTTAGAAGCCAATTTTGTAAGGTTGAGTTAGGCTTAAAGTCTATTTCTTAACATGGTCTCATATCCTGGTTAGAGTTTATCCTAGCAAATTTTGTTGTTTGTTGGCTTTATTATTCCATTTGTTATCGTCGCTATCGGACCACTTATTAATGTCTAGTTCCACGCTTGAGATGTATATGCCTCGATGTGAGGGGGTCTGTTTGAAGTCTCACATCAACTAGAAATAAGGTTAATTTATATTATATAAGTGAGTGTAATCCTCACCTGACAAGTCAGTTTTGTGGAGTTAAGTCCACTTCTTAACAAAAGTCAAGATTGATAATTTGCAGGTAGAAGGCATTGGAGAGGAAATTTGAATGCAACTAATTAAACACAGTAACAAAGAGAGGAAACTTTTCAGGAGCGATTATTGTCAAGTTTGCTAATTTGTTCCCTTTTCTATATAATGAACCTAAAGCCAAGCTAGAGGTTGGTTGTTTAGTACCTTAAGGAGTAAATTATTCGAAAGCTTTAAATGCCAAGTTTGTAAACTTGTGCATTCCTCGTCTGTTTAATTAAGCTTAAAGCAAAGCTTGAGGCTGATTGTTTAGTAATACCAATGAGTTTGACTAAACATTTACAGAATGAAGCTTGAATATTTAGGAATAGATTAGCTCATTTACAACCCTACTTGTTACTACTGTGTTATTACCTATTAAACTGATTATGTTTATATGTTATGACTTCTTTTTTTCTCTATTAAGGTTTAGTTATGGTCAACACATGAATTACATACTGCAGCACAGTAATAGTCCTTGGGACTCATTTTCCCTGTTTAGTTTCTGAATTCTCTACTTATGGCATTTTCAATTGGATATAGATATTTGCAGCAGCAAGTATTGTTGACAACTGACTACCATTTTTTCAATACATATTTCTACAAGAAGCTTAAAGAAGCTGTTTCATACAAGGTGATTAATTATCTTCTAATTCATTGCTGTATCTGCGTGAACAGATTATTTTTCTTCGGGAAGTACATTCTTAATCATTATTATATAATGCATAATTGATTGTTTGATTGAGTTATTAAAATTCTGTTTTTCTTGATAGTTTTGAATGTATAAATTTGGGATTTAGGTAACGTCAGCAATGTGTAAAATGTGAATTGATGACCCGATAACCTTGAACAGCAGAAATTAGTAACTTATACATTTTGTAGTTTTCTAGAAACTTCATGTTACATTTTTTTTGCCGTAGGCAAGATTTTCTAGAAACAACTTTGCAAAGAACCCAAGAGTCTGGTATCTCTCTTCTTCACGTAACTTGCATTGGTGCAAATGCATTTCTTCACCCAAATCCAATTAAATGTATAATTAAGAAATTTAGATTTGGCACTGGTTCACCTAGCATGTGTCTCTCCTCCGTACAAAATTCAAAGTAAATTTCCATTTATGTTATGGTTTACAGTTGTGTAAACCCTTTAGAATTCTAACCATAATTTTGATTTTAACTACCTTGGTACTATAAAATAATGAATCTGTCATTGATACTGTCTAATTGGTACCTTTTTCACATACACGATATAATGTTTCAGTTAGATTTTGGTGCCTTGGTTGCACACCATTCTGCGGGTTGTTAGAGGCAGATCATGCTCCACTGTGTAGCTTGACATATTGTTGCAAGCTTGTTCAGGCTTGTTACACGTCAATCAGGGTTGTCAGAGTCTCATTGTAATTCGCAGTCTTCTTCACTTGGGCTCATCAGACTGTCAAATTTTATTGAAGTCTGATTGAGTTTGACCATGTTTTCCCTAGTCTATGCAAAGAAAAGATTGTGATAAGTAACATTTTTTACCCATGGCAATCTTGTGAGTTTATTGAATTGGCGAGTTTGACAACCATGACTGTAGGTGCATAGGAAAACTAACATTGCAGATTGAAGTTCGTGAAATTGATAAACACCCAAGCACTTGGGGAACCTGTCCTTAAAAGCCAGGAGTAGAACCATGTCACCTAAGTACTCTACTGAGCATCTCAGACTAAGGTGAAACTTTGGCACCCCATAGTAGTACCCAAGTCCATATCTCAACACTGCCTTTGAGAGCCGATGTCTCGAAAAGAGACTCTAGTCCTTCACTCGACCTTTGTATTCAACTTCTTTGTAGGTAGTCTTTTTGAAAAACATCTAACCAACTCAAATATTACTCGATAAACACCCAAGTGCTTGGGAGCCCTCACTTAAAAGCTACTTGTTAGTAGGGGATACCAAGTCAATTGAAGTACTCCGTAGACATCCTATACTGCTTGATGTTACACCAGTGATGTTACCCTCACTTAAAATCCTCATATCACTTAATTGCTACTTGTTAGTAGTGAAGATTTGTTATGATGTTTTGACTATTTTTTATTTTTTTTTTACTGAAATTCAAAATTTGTTTGGTTCGTCAATCAAAGTTCTAAGGACTGACAATTTAAAAATATTTGTCTTCTCAATTTTAATGTTTATTTATTTATTTATATATTTAGGGGATTCTTCATCAGACGTCATATACCACAACAAGACAATATTTGTTGAATATAAAAACCATCACTTGGTGGAAATAACTCATACTCTTCCTCACCAATATCCCACTTTGGTTTTGGGGGGATGTTGTTCCTATTGCATGTCATCTTATTAACCACATTCCTTCATTAGTTGTAAACAGTCAAATTCCTTATTCTATCTTGCATAATAAATAGGACCTTCATCCTTTTCTCCTATGTGTTTTTGGAAGTACACATTTTGACCATATCTGACTAGTTAAAAAATTGTATGGCTAGTCCCTATATATATTTTTCTTGGTTACTCACGTCTCTTTCATTACTACAATATATGTTTTGGTTACTCGCGCCTCCCTAAGGGTTATCGATGTTTCTCTCCACAACTTCAATAGTTTTGAGCTTTACCAACTTTACATTCTTTGAATCTATTCCTTTCTTTGCTTCCACCAATGGAGATGTTTCTCTAGAGGATCCACTTGTTTTTCAACTCCCATTTGTTCCTCCTGTTCCACCACCACTTATTGTTTACACCAGCTCCACTACTCACATACCACCAATGGATATAGGCTCCATTGGATTTATTACCTTAATAAATCCTCCAACATCTTCTCATGCTTCAAATGCCATTCTACTATCTTTGCCTGCACCTGAACTTACCTTAGAACTTTGCAAATGTATATAGTCCACTTGTAATCCTAATCCTAAATATGTTTTTACTCTAAATTATAATTGTCTGTTTCCCTGTTGTTACTTGTTTATTTCTTTGGACTTTGTATCTATTCCTAAGTCCATGGATGACACACCATGGTAATCACAATTGCCAACAAGCAAAGCTAGTAGAAGCAATCGTATTAGAAACTAGCAACACAGAGACCTTATCCCCTTGCCTCCTAACAAAGCCATTATGTGAAGATCAGACTAAATAGTAGCACTATTGGTTTCTACAAAGCTTGCTAGGTGGTTAAGGTGCTATACTCAATTTTTTGGACTTGATTACGATGACATTTTTCCCTTTGGTGGCCAAAATCACCATAACCTTTCTCTAGCCATAATTCTTCTTCATTGACCTCTTTCATTAATTATACATAAAAAATGCCTTCTTTCATGGTGAGTTGCTAGAAGAGATGTATAGTATCAGCCACCTAAGTATACATTTTGAAGTGACTCACATCTTGTCTGTGGGATTTTCCACTCCCTCAATGAGTTCAAACAATCTCCTTGGGCATGGTATGGTCATTTCCACAATGCTTTGCTTGAGTTTGATATGACTCTTTTAAGCTAATCACTTAGTCTTTCACCTTCGTTCTCCATATGGACTATGCATATATCTTACTGTATATGTCGATGACACCATCATCAATGCCAATGATTTTGAGGAAGTCCTGTCTCAAGTCTCATTTTCGTAGTCAAAGTCAAACCTAGGACTTTAGGTACCTCCTCGACATTGAAGTTGCTTAATCATCCATTGGCTTTGTCATTTCCTATCGAATATATGCCTTAAACATCTTGATAAAACTGGTACGCTTGGTTGTTGCCTAAGTGACACTCCTAAGTATCCTAGTGTGAAACTTCATTCAGGTTAGGTGGGGCCAGTGAAAGTCGCTGCAAGATATCATTGTTTAGTAGGGAGACTTAATTACCTCACTGTCTCTAGGTCAAACATCACATTTGCAACTAACATGGTTAGCCACTTCGTGAATGATCTATGTGATTGGAAAGCTGTAATGCACATCCTTCTATACACAAAAAATGCACCATTCACAAATTAATATATCAATATGAAGGTAATTCCAAATCATTGGTTACTTTGGTGTGAATTGTACAAGATAACAGAAGTCCAACTTTGGATAGTGTTATTATTGAAGTAAATTTGATCTCTTGGAGGAGCAACATGATACTAAATTCATATACATGATGTCAAATCCAGTTTTCCATGAGCAAACCAAACACATAAAAATTGATTGTCATTTTATGAGAGAGAAAGTACTCTCAGAAGAAATCATCACCGACATTATTAACATTGGTGACCATCACAGTCTTGTTCACTAAATCCCTTAAGGGCTCTCTTATTGACATCATATGCAACAAGGTTGGCTCTTATGACATATATGATCCATCATGAGGTGGAGTTTTAAAGTTTTGGTTTGATTACATTAAATTGGAAAATATCTTAGTAGTTAGTCCTCATTATAGTTATTAATTAATTAATTAATTTTGTTCCCTATTATTTTATCTTTTATCATAAATAAGTCCTTTCTATAAATAGAAAATGGATGGAGCTATGAGATTGAAATTGTTTCTTATAACACTATTCCGTAAAGGAAAAATTATCTCTGCGCCCTTGACTTATTTGAGGATTTTTATATTTATCCCTACTAGCCGTATTTTGGATGTTGATAATTAGGTCCCTGAACTTTTAAATAATTTTTCATTGTGGTCATAGCATATTTGCATCTGGGTTCCGTACTTCCGTTAAGTACATGGATCTAATTGAAAATGTTCATGGACCAAGTTAGTAGTTTAAATTACTCATTGGGTCCCCTAAATTTTCAAATTTTTTTAACTAGGTTCTGTTGCATAATAGAAATGGGGACCAGGGACCGAATCAAAAATTATTTTTAAGTTTAAGGATATAATTACAAACTTCTAAAGTATAAGACTTATTTTTATAAAGAAGTCCTCAAATAATTCAGAGGCCTGCTAACTTAACTAATTTAAATGTAAAATAATGAACGTTTAAATAAACAAGAGTGTAGAGTCTTTTGGGTCAGAACATAATGAGAATCTGTTAGTTTGATTCTCTATTTGTTGCAAAGATGCTTTTGTTTGTAATTAACTTCTATATTTGCATTCCTTAAATTCCTTTCAATTTATACTTTTTTCTATACATGTTCTAATTTATTATTTATTGTTAAATATCTAGCAAAGTGATCGAGATGTGATCTTTGCAAAGTTCAGAAGATGGTGGAAGGGTGTAAATATTTTTCAGAAGGCATATGTTTTGATTCCAATACACGAGGAGTAAGTTTTCTTCATTATCATTGAACTTTTGTTTGTAAATGATGATCTTGTGAATGTTTAGAAGTTCTTTTTGTGCTTTTCTTGGAATTATGTTCTATTTTCTGAAGAAATGACTGTTCACGAGACGGAAAGGCCTTATTTTATATTTTGACATTTACTAAAATTTGATAAAAACACATTGGGTTCCATGAAATTAAATGATGAATATATTTGATTATAAGTAGTGGGCATGTTACAGGTGGAAATTCGTAAGTGAAACATCCTATACTTCGTGTATATATATATCCCTACTGTTATGTAATTGCTAGCCAATTAAAGTGTCCATCCATTTACTTTGGTGTACTTCTGGCATTTTCCTTGTCCCGTAAACATTTGGGGCTGGTCATGCAAAGCTTTGGACTGGGTTATGACTTATAATATCTGAAAAATATTCATTTATAAGTTAAAACATAAAATATGTAGATTATTTTATAGTAGAGATTGAATACTAGTTAAGATCGACATACATACACACTTTGAAATAATTATACTTTATGGCGAGTGGGAAGTAACTAGAGTGCTACTTCCTATGCTTGTGAATTCTTAATTCTAAGTGCACAAATTACATAATACATGAATCTGAACCAATTCACGCTCGTATTTCCAACACTCTCCCTGCAAGGTTGGTCATATAAACCAAATGCTCCAACCTTGACACAAAAATATTGAAATTCGAGAAACTATGAAATTGTTTGATAGTTGATCATTGGAACCAGTAGATTCAGTGTTCACTTCCTTCAAAAGAACTTTCTCTTGAACAAAAATGACAGCCAATTTCATTATATATTCAGTTCTTTCATGAACCACTGAATTGAAAGGTTTGTGAAGGCTGATGATCACAGCATAATATCATCCGGTGTCACCAAACTTCAATCTTGAAGTTGTTTTAGTGCAAATCATCAGTTCACAAATAATGTTGGCTAGGATTGTGGGCTTCCTGATTTAATTCTAACTACCCACCGCGATGGAAGAGCTTTATGGATCCTATATATAGTTGTTTTGTTGCTGCAATGTGAAGTAAGTGAAAATGTAAATTTTTTCCAAATTTGTATTAGAGTGCTTGATCTTGGCGGCTCTGTTTCCTCATTTGTTCCCTGGACTGCAGCACTCTGATAATTTCTATAGTAGTATACACACTGCATCTCCTTGTTTGCAGTGGAATACCCATAATTGGAGTAGACCGTTATTTGACTTTGAGCACCCCTGACAGAGTTGCCACCACCAGACTGGCCAATTCCCGGAACATATGAGCCAGAAAGACCTCCATGCATTGCACTCGCAGGGTCCGTCTCTGAAGTGTGTAATTTACACATCATTATCTTGACCATTGTTTTCAGTGCTTGTGGGAAATTTCAGACTCATGGTTGTGGCATTATTATGGTTAGTCAATTTATGTATGATTCACATATTTAGAGGCAGTAAACAAAATTCTTCAATATTTGAAGAGCTGTTCTTGGAGGTATAGACAAATGCGTAATTCAGAATCAATTGCAGACAGTAGGTCCTCCTTAGGATACTGAATGCTTTTGGGAGCAAATTTTGGTAATATGGAGGAATAAGATGCAAACTAAAAATAGCATAGGGAGTTTTTTTCTTTAAAGTGCCCAATGACTGGAAAGTAATGCCAAGATGGAAAGAGGAGTAAGAAGGAATCGAAGAGATAAATATGGTATTGTTGCTAATTTGATATAATGGTATATATAAATTGATATAAGCACAAGTTGGAAAGTGCAAATTAAATTGGAGTTTGCCGAAATAGGGAAAGGAACTGCAAAAGTTGATCTAAATTTGATACGGGGCACGGTAATAAAATATCATGGTAAGGTAGCCAAAATCTCTATTTCATTCAAATATTTGTGTTAAATATCGAGAAAAACTGTAAAGGATGAATCTCCCATGTGTCTAAAATACATAGGGTGAATATATTTATAATAAAGAGTGATACAAGTATATATGGCAATCAAACATAAATATGGTAAATAGAAGATATTGTTACAAACAATATTAACAATGTTTACTAATATCAAACAATGTCTATGTTTTCCTAATAAATAATATACACCGTATTTCCCTAATTAACATAAAATGAAATATATCTAACAATTGGATTCTAATTTATTTTGGATTTTCTTTTTCTTGTTTTTGGTTTACCATTTTGGATGCTCCGGCGATTTTCATGCTTTGTTGGTTTTCTTTGGTATAACTTTTCTAAGCATCTCTTCTTCTGCCTTAACATTATTTTCATATGATTAACTAACACTGGCTACTGTTATACTCATGTCCATGCTTTATTCTATTATGCCTTTCCTGCCAAATTTTTTAGTTGACAAGAGCATATTGTCAAATCTTAGTCTGACCTTCTCCCTTTACTCATTTCTGGGTTTGTTACTCATGATGTTTGATATATCCAGCCTTCACTGGAGCTTGATCATTATTTGTATCCCAGACAAAGAAGATGAATCGGGGCCAATCATACTTCATTTGGATTCTTTGGGTCTTCACTCTAGTAAATCAGTTTTTGATAATATTAAAAGGTGAGATTAAAGAATTGTATGTATGATTGTATCTCATGTTACATTAACATTTCATCGATACAAATGATAATTTGCTCAAACACACATCTTGCCACTTCTACTCTGCTATAAATTTTAAGGTGCTTGTAAAGTTGGCATGATATATATATATATATATATATATTCTTTTTTTTATTAAATTGTGATGAGGTTTTCTTGTAGTCAGCAAATATTATTTGATCAAGTTTTTGTAACGTACAAAGATGAAGTCTTATTTTAAAAAAATCACGTGTTTTGATTTACCATTTTCATGGGAAGTATTGGAATAGATATCAGTATATTATTTGCTAATGGAAATGAATGTTTTTGCCGCAATCCAAATTCTATTTCAACTTCACATCTATGTATTTGTAAACTTTTAGTTAGCAATCATTTTTTTTTCTCAACCTTTATGCATCTAAATATCTTCAGATTTCAGAATCTTGACTGGAATTCTTTTGATGACTTTTTTACTTTATATTCTATATGCATTCCCAGCTGCAACCAAATGTGGTCACTTTATTCTCGTCAATACATGCTTTAGTTATGTGGCTTTGTAACGTTGTTGTCACTGTTTCTGAGAAAGTGACTGACCTAGGCACACTTAGTTAGCACCTTTAAAGTGCATGATAATTTTCTCTCAAACCTCGTGAGCTCAGTAAAATTGATGGTTTGAACGGTGCAAACCAATTCTGTATATGCTATAGGCATTTTTTCTTAATTCAAACATCAAGACTTAATGATGTGAAATTATGTATTGTAGCTATTTGATTGAAGAAAAGAACTATATGGATCAGGAAGATGTGTCTTCAAATGTTTCAATTGCAGACAGAATATGGAAGTGCCTTCCTCGTAGAATTGAATGTCAGATCATTGCGGTAAATTTGCAAGCTGTACATCTAGAGTACTGTGCTAACTTGGTGATACTATTTATGATAGTTTGAACTTGAAGATAAGCATATCTTTCACCATATTTTCTTGGTGAAATGAATGTTTGACCTCTTATTGAAGTTAGATTTTTAAAATTGATGATGAAAAGGAAAGCAGCAAAACTTTTTTGCAGTTGTTTCAACAATTATAGTCCTATTCTTTTTTTTTTCCTGAAAATAATTTTCATCGTGTTGCATTTACACATTGCACCAGGTTCCCCAACAGAAGAACGAGTATGACTGTGGTCTTTTTGTATTGTACTTCATTGAGCGTTTCATGGAGGAGGCACCTGAGAGACTGAAAAAGAAAGATTTGGCAATGGTAATAGCTACGCTTCTTTATAAAGATAAGTTTTTTCAAAAAATTAGTTTTGCTTGTTTACTTATACTTATCAACTCACAGTTTGGAAAACGATGGTTCAAACCCGAAGAGGCTTCCAATTTGAGAGTGAAAATCCGTAAATTGCTTGTAGAAAAATTAGAGAATTCAATGATGGATAATTGTGACTTAGAATCTTCTTCACCTTCATCATCTGGTGGCCTTGCAACTGAGTGTGTTGAGTCCGCGAAGGATTCTATGGCGTAACATGCAATCATGAATTGCAATTCTGATTTCCTTGAACCAACAATCTGTTGATATTTTTTTTGTTTGTACAGACATCAGCCATTGAGCTGATAATTTTTGGATGGTTACTGCAGCAGTGGTTAATACAAGAAAGAATGGGTCACCCTTTGGTATGAACAAATAACAATCAACCATTTCTTGTGGGTTACCTCGTCTTTCCAAATGTATAGCAGGAAACGGCACAGAGCTGTCTATTAGAGTTAATAGCTTTCGTATCCACCCCTTATTTATACTTTAATAATTTTTTCATATTATTATTTCCATGCAACTTATCCAGACTTTGCTTTCTAGTTTCTGAACTGCACGATAGTTTGGTATAATCTTAACCATTAATTTTAAAACTATGTTATCCTCATCCTCTTCTTACTTTTGAAGGCCAGTTGTGTTTTTAACAAGTGTTGTCCTCAGATTGAAAGAAACTTCTTAAGGCTTACAGTGATATGAAATTTAAGTTTTACATGTTTTAGGCAAGGGAACCATTTTGTTGATGAATTCGTTAATTTGAGCTTGGTAAATAGGAAACAGTTTAAGTTGTATTTTTTTATGTTCCTAATTTTAGTTTTTTTTTTTTTTATAATTGGCACTAATTTCTTATGTATATGAGTATTTATTTCCTTTTGAAGCTTGGCTTCTATTATTTTATCATGTGTTAGGTCTAGTTTCCTTAGGATTTATTATTTTTTTTCTTTTAATATCTTTTAATATATGATAACAAATAATAGATGTTATTGGACTATCAACATAATTGAGATATCAAAATATAATATGTAATTAGTTTTTTATTAAAGAAACATCCTCACTCGTTTATTTGTGACCTAATATTGAAAGAGTAATAATGCATTCGATCTATATTTTTCAGAATGTGTCGAGAATTTAAAGGAGAATATCTTGTTTATGTATGGAGAAAATCTTCACGTTCTGCTTCTTGGTACATTGGTGGATCAAGCCGAAATGATGTAATGAACATTCTACGTATAGAAGAAAGAATAAGTTTCAAGATCATTTCTTCTGGCACTTACATTTTTCTTCTACAATCTTATAAATACAAAATTTTCAACTTTGTTCTTAAAAATTACTTTTGGATTGAAAGTTTTTTTACTTCAAAATTGTACAATTCAAAAGTTAAAAATAACTTTTAAATTACAGAATTTAAAACACTTTCTTTCTTGAGTTCATCCATGGCTCAACACAATTGCTTATATATAGTCATTTAGATAGAAATCAATTGCTAAATGAGTTTTAATCACATAGATAGAAATAATTTATTTAGGATTTTAATTTTAGAAATTGTATCTCCCTTTCTTTCTCTCTCTATTTCCCAATTGTCTTTTCACCTTCTTTCTATTTGTATTTTATTGTTCTTGATCAACATAAAACTAAACATTGAGATTCAATTCAGAAAATCAATATTATACCGGTCAAATTGTGGTTAGCATCGGTGCTCCGAGTTTGTTCTTTTATCTAAATTAAGATTTAAACTTTATGATTACATTATGCGTGTCTAACTTTATCAATTCAATTTTGATTTGATATTTTAATTACACTTGTATATTTGGTTTAATGTTTGTCAATTGAATCCGTTAATTATTCAAATTTAAATATAATTTTCTAAATATTATAATAAAAAAGTCATAAATTTTGAATTTATGAATTAATCATTGTTTTAATCTTTTGCATTTTCTCGTGTTTTTTTTTTTACAATTTCAATTTTCTAAATTCTGAAATTTAATTTGTAAAAAAATACTAAAAAATAATATAATATACGCTGTCTCATAAACTTAAGAAAAAAAATTAAACATTTTGACTTAATAACATATTAAAAAGTAATTATTAGCGTGAAAAATATTCACAATAATAATATCAATATTTTTGTACTACTTATTTTTGTAATTAATTTTTAGTGACGAGAGACACTTCGTGATTAGTATCTACTCCATGTCTACGTTTCCTTTACAAAAGTAAAATAAATGATAATTACATAAAGAACAAGTAGTAAGTCTGTATTATGTTATACTCTTCAGAAATCAGTGAATTGTGTTGTTAATGTGAACAATGGATTTTTTATCATACAAAAAATCTCATCATATACTAAATAAATAAATTGTATTTATTTACTTTAATTTTAAAAAATAATTAAAGGTAATTAGAAAATCTCGTTATATTTTGTTATAAATAATGTCAAGTTGAACATTTTTTGATGTTGAACTGATTTCTTTAACGCTATGACTTACAAAACTAAAAAATTGAAAATCCTAAAGGACTTAAACTAGAGTTTAACTTCTATAAATTATTTGCGTAACAAATTACACAATGTCAACTAATTAGAATCACAATGGCTATAACTTTTAAAGTAACAAAAGAGCAAATAATCTTATCATGCATAAAACTATAATTCTTTATAAGACATAATTTATAATCAAATAATAATATTAAAAAATATATAATGTTGTATTTAAAAGGCCTTTAAATTGCATGTTACTAGTAATTTAAGAAAAATACATACCATTAAATACTAACTATATTTTTTTCTACATTGTTATATATGTCTCTTATTTCTATCTCTTTTTTTTTATATTATTATATCCTGTTTTTAGTCAGTAAAGAATTTGGATCTTTCACATTTATAAAAAATAATGTCAATTAACTGTAAAATAGGAATTAAGCAATATGGAGACAGACACCCCCCTTGTTTAGCTCTTTGTCTTTTGCATTCTCAATATGAAGTGAGCATAGCTACCACCACCACAAGGATCGTACGGAAGAATTCTGTTAACAGTATCTTCCACAATGAATCAAGATGAACCTCCAATTGCCATTTGAAATTGCTGTGGAACACGAAGCAGTGGAGCTTGAATGGTGCCAGGCTTACCCAGTTGACCGCAAGCAGCCATTTGATCATCACCTCTACTAAGTCTTAAAAAGACTGTCAATCCTGCCCTAGCAATTGTGTTACGGAATTCAATCATCCTTTCCTCTTTGGTTGGTCTGAACAATGATCCACTGTGAGGATTGAATGAGATTAGGTTAATCTTGCAAGGAATGCCCTTCACAAGCTCGATAAGCCTCTCTGCATCTCCATCACTGCCGTAAAATATGTAAATCAGCCAACAAAATTACTTTTAACATATAATAAAGGTGTACAGTGGGGAAACCAGAAAAGTTAAATGTCAACCAAGACTTCTTCAACCATAGCAGTTTATCTTCATGATTCATAATGAAAATTAACAGCTACAAATAAAAAAGGAACAAGGAGATGGAACATATCAAACAATCACAATATTAATGAATGCAATGAATGCGGTGATTATATTAATAACACTACATATGCATGGTATGGTTGATGAGGGCAATGAATGCAGAGGATGAAAGGGCAAATGCTACCCTGGATAGGATGAAAACGCAAAGGAAACTGAGAACGTCTGAAAACAATACAATTTTAAGGTTTCTCTACAAATATTGTACAGAACATCGTGCAATCTAAAATTCATTATAACATTCCAACTCAAACACCTATGATTGTCAACGCAATTAATACATAACATATGTGCATATGACAAGACGCAGTGCTAACATACAAAGTCCTTTATGCACAGTGACAAGTATGAATATGATCCATTTCAAAATAGTTCACTGTCGTAAGTTTTATTTGCAAAAAGATGTCTAACCTGTCATTAATTCCTTCAAGCATCACATACTCAAACAGGACTTTGTAGTTCTTTTTGAGACGAAGCTCCTCTCGAAGTGTCTGAAGAAGCAAGTCCAGTTTATACTTTCGATTTATAGGCATGATCCAGTTTCTTACCTGACATTAGATTCAAATGTGACCATTCATTCCTCTATTGTATTGCTGTACTTGCCTTTTCATATCTAATTTTAAGGGTGATCCAGCAACCAATAACAGCAAAGTATTAAGAAATTCACCTCATCGGTAGTTGCATTCAAACTAACAGCTAATGCACAGTTAGATTCATGGAGGAAACGTTTGAGCTGTGGAACAAGCCCACTGGTTGAGACAGTGACTTTGCGAGGACTGAACTGAAGCCCTTGCTCATCCACCATTATATTTGCAGCTTTAATGACATTATCGATGTTATGAAATGGTTCCCCCATGCCCTAAAATATGTATAGCAGTTATTAGCATCCTATCAATAATAAGACATAGGATCAGGAGTTCTATTTAGCATATTCTTCCCCTTCCCATCTCTACAACCCACAACACAACATTAATAAGCATCAAAGAATTTATAGTGGTGTACTAGAAGCAGATGTCCATAACGACACAATTTTTAAAACCAAAAATATATTTCATTTTTCACAATACTAAATGGTTACAGAAATAGAATATCAGGGAGCTTTGGGTTCCATTTGGCTAAACAAAGAGCAAGACTGAGGGATAATTGTTAGCAATAATGATCCAAATTTCCGAACGGTATTCTAGGAAGAAAAGGAAGATAACAGATCCAACAGACTCATAAAGTCAGTTATATAAGCAGTTAAATCGGTCAGTCATGCAGTTAGAGGTTCGTTTGCAACAAATAGCCATGCAGATAAGTGATAGGTTTAGTGGCAAGGTCTACACTAGGAGAAATAAAGCAGAGAGGCAGTTATAACCTCCTGCATTTATAACCTCCTGCAGACAAGACTAATATAAATAGTCTGTGTTTTAGGATTGGTGGGGAGTTTTTGAATTGTTTTGGAGTGTGGGAGATTAGGAGAGAAGGGGGTCCTCTCGAAAGACCTTTAAAGTTGTAAACGTTTGTTGTTACTGTTCTTGTTCAAGTGAAAGAACAATAGCCATAATAAGATCATACAAGGATTGTACATATCTGTCTTAGTCTGGACTTATCAATTGGTATCAAGAGCGGCGATCTTGGTTCTGTGGAGCACGACGGACAGGGTATGGTGAATACCAGAATGGAGTCAAGAATTGATGGGCTGGAAAGGATGATTCAAGATTTGGTTCAAGATCAGGGCAAGAATGAAAATGAACAACATGAGCGGTTTCAAAGACCGGAAGACATGATCAAGGGGCTTACGGTAGTGGTGGAAAAGCTTCTAATGACAATTCTGTGGTCAATGAAGGAAAAACAGGGGATGATGAGGATGTGATAGGGCACTCTGGGTTCTCCTCCACATGGAGAAAACTAGATATTCCAGTATTTGCTAGAGAAGAGGCTTACGGGTGGATTAATAGGCTGGAACGATATTTCAAATTAAAAGAAGTCAGTGATGAGGAAAAAATGAGTGTTGTTATGATTGCTTTAGAAGGAAAAGCATTGAATTGGTTCCAATGGTCGGAAACATGCAACCCCAATCCAAAGTGGTATGCATTCAAGGTAGCTGTGGTGCGTAGATTCCAACCGAATATGTTAAAAAACCCTTTTGAAATTCTGATTGGATTGAGACAAACAGGCTGTGTGGAGGATTATATTGAGAAATTCGAACAATATGCCGGTTTCTTGAAGGGAATTAACCAAGATTACTTGGTCGGTATTTTCTTGAATGGATTAAAGGAAGAGGTCAAGGCAGAGGTCAAACTGTATGAACCTGCAAATCTGGCTGAGTTAATGATGAAGGCCCAAATGGTGGAAGAAAAGATAAGGGTGACAGCAAAAACAATACCACCAGTGGTTAACAAAACCAACAACACTTACAAACCTTTCTCGGTAACCAGAAGTTATTCCAAGGAAGGAGGAAATTCAGTAGTTCTGGATGGCTCCAATAAAGGAAGAGGGGAGGGCAGTGAAGTTGCGAGTACAGGTAGCAGTACCTCGGGAATGCAGCGGCCAAGAGGGGCTCCTTTTCGAAAATTAACCCAAGAAGAGTTGCAAGATAAAATCAAAAAAGGGTTATGTTTTCGTTGCGATGAAAAATTCGGCCCCAACCATATGTGCAAAAATAAACAATTACACATGTTGCTTATGTCGGAAGAGGAATTATCAGGATTGGATGCCTTGCTAGACAAGAATTCCAATCAGGCGCAAGAATTGGAGGACGAAGGCCAGACCTTGCAATTATCAATGTGTACCATGGCTGGCCTTACTACTAAGAAGTCTTGGAAACTGTGGGGATCAATTGGGAAAGAGGACATGGTGGTTTTATTAGACTGTGGTGCTTCCCATAATTTCATTTCACACGAATTGATATCTAAATGTGGATTACAACAAGAGCAGACTCGGCCTTACGTGGTCCAGGTGGGAGATGGGCACAAGGTACAGTGCCAAGGGAAGTGTACAAGGTTCATTTTGGATTTACAGGGCCTGAAAATTCAACAAGATTTTTTTGTTTTCACAGTAGGTGGTGCTGATCTGGTTTTAGGACTGGAATGGTTAGCATCTCTTGGCGAGGTGCGAGCTGATTTCAGGAATGAGGTTGACAATTGGTAAGGGTGAGAAGGAGAAACTTCTGGTGGGTGATCCCACACTGTCTAAATCAGAATCTTCCTTCAAATCCATGTTGCATGATTTGAAAAATGAAGAAGCATGTTATTTCATTACATGGGACTAGGCCCAAGAGGCATCAAGCATCAAGGTTCCTACAGAAATAGTGGAAATATTGAAAGGGAATGAAGAAGTTTTCCATGATCCAGTTGGCCTACCTCCTAGCCGCACCTATGATCATGCCATCCATATTCAAGAAGGTGGTTCTATTCCTAACCTCAGGCCCTACAAGTCCTCGCACCACCAAAAGAATGAGATCGAGAGACTAGTGCAACAGATGTTGCAAGCTGGAATCATCAGACCCAGTATCAGTCCTTATTCAAGCCCAATCATATTGGTCAAGAAGAAAGATGGAGGGTGGAGGTTTTGTGTGGACTATAGGGCTCTCAATAAAATCACTATTCCAAACAAATTCCCTATTCCTGTTATAGAAGAATTGCTAGATGAATTGGCTTGGGCAACTACTTTCTCCAAATTGGATTTAAAATCCGGATATCATCAAATTCTCATGCGAAAAGGTGACATTGAGAAGACGGCCTTTCGCACTCATGATAGCCATTATGAGTTTCTAGTCATGCCCTTTGGGCTAACTAACGCTCCAGCCACCTTTCAGTCCTTAATGAACCATATCCTTAAACCATTTTTAAGGATGTTTGTGCTCGTCTTCTTTGATGACATTTTGATATACAGCCCTACTATGGCCAAGCATGTGGAACATTTACAGGAAATCCTACAAGTATTGCAGCAGCATAAATTGAAACTCAACCAAAAGAAGTGCAGTTTTGGACAGCAGAGTTTGGAATATCTAGGCCATATAATTTCCAAGGAAGGTGTGGCTGCAGATCCAAAGAAGGTTGAAGCTATGTGGAATTGGCCTGTTCCTAAGGATGCTAAGGCTTTGAGAGGATTTTTGGGGTTAACCGGCTATTATAGAAGATTTGAGCAAGGGTATGGTAAGACTGCCAAACCTCTTACACAATTATTGACTAAGGAGTGATTTCTATGGTCTGCAACAGCTCAACAGGCGTTTAACAGTCTTAAAGGTGCGGTTTCCCAGTTGCCCGTATTGGCAGTACCGGATTTTTCTAAATCCTTCACCTTGGAGACAGATGCCTCTAGCAAAGGTTTGGGGGCTGTGTTGTTACAGGAGGGTAGACCCCTTGCTTTTTGGAGCCAACCTTTGTCATACAGAGGTCAACGAAAGTCTGTGTATGAAAGGGAGTTGATGGCAATAGTTCAAGCAGTCCAAAAATGGAAACACTACCTAATGGGTAGCCATTTTATTATCATTACAGACCAAAAAAGTTTAAAGTTTCTCACTGAGCAGAGGTTATTGACAGAAGAACAGTTTAAATGGGCTTCCAAACTCATTGGATGTGATTTCGAAATTCGTTTCCGACCAAGCAAAGAAAATCAAGTGGCTGATGCATTATCTAGAAGAGAATATTTTAGGGTTGTGTCTATGTTCCAAACTGATGAATGGGAGACTTGGGAGGAAGAAATTCAGCAGGACGTTAAGTTGATTTCTTTAATCCAAGAATTGTTGGTGAATTCTAAAGCTCAGGAAGGTTATGAGTTAAGGAAAGGGAGATTATTCTATCAGGGGAAATTGGTGCTACCTAAGAAGTATTCTCGCATACCTTGCCTCATTAAGGAGCTGCATGAATCTCCTTTAGGGGCCCACAGCGGGTACTTTCGCACTTTTAAGAGGATAGCAGGTGTAGTCTATTGGGAAGGGATGAGAAGAGACATTAAGGAGTTTGTAATGCAATGTGAGATATGTCAACGCAACAAAACAGAAACATTAGCGCCAGCTGGACTTTTACAGCCATTACCAATTCCCACCCAAGTTTGGTCTGACATCTCTATGGACTTTATTGGAGGGTTACCCAAAGTCCAGCACAAAGATACTATTCTGGTGGTGGTGGACAGATTCACCAAATATGCTCATTTCTTTGCCTTGGCTCACCCTTTCACAGCAGTTGAGGTAGCTCAATTATTCATTAACGAAGTTGTCAAACTACATGGATTTCCTTCCACCATAGTTTCCGATCGAGACAAATTATTCTTGAGTAATTTCTGGCAAGAATTGTTTAGACACGCAGGCACCAAACTTAAATACAGTACAATTTACCATCCCCAATCCGATGGCCAAACAGAGGTTGTTAATCGTTGTTTAGAGACCTACCTCCGTTGTATGACAGGTTCTCAACCACGGAAGTGGCCACAATGGTTGCCCTGGGCTGAATTTTGGTTTAATACAAATTACAGTGCCTCTACAAAAATGTCTCCTTTCAAAGCTCTGTATGGACGAGACCCTCCGTTACTTTTAAAGGGCACCACCATTCCATCTAAAATCGAAAGTATTAATCAACTCCAACAAGAACGTGATGACCTATTACAGGAGTTAAAAAGGAACCTATGCAAAGCTCAAGAGCAAAATCGGGTGCAGGCTAACAAACATAGACGTGATGTGGATTATCAAATAGGTGATTGGGTTTATCTTAAACTGCAGCCTTATAGATTGAAATCTTTAGCACGCAGACCAAATGAAAAGCTCAGTCCTAGGTTCTACGGACCTTTCCAAATTGTCGAACGCATGGGGACGGTTGCATACAAGCTAGCTTTACCTGATCACAGCAGAATCCACCCAGATTTTCATGTCTCCTTGCTCAAACGCGCGGTCCAACCGGCCACTCATGTCCAGGCATTACCCACAGCGCTTACAAAAGAGTTGATATTAGAAGTTTACCCTGCAACACTGTTGGATACACGAATTAATAGCCAAGGCGACATGGAAGTTTTAATCCAATGGTAGCATCTTCCAAACAGTGAAAATAGTTGGGAAACAGCAGCAACCATCATCAAGGAGTTCCCTGAATTTCACCTTGAGGACAAGGTGAATCTTCATGGAGGGGGTACTGATAGGTTTAGTGGCAAGGTCTACACTGGGAGAAATAAAGCAGAGGAGCAGTTATAACCTCCTGCAGTTATAACCTCCTGCAGACAAGACTAATATAAATAGTCTGTGTTTTAGGATTGGTGGGGAGTTTTTGAATTGTTTTGGAGTGTGGGAGATTAGGAGAGAAGGGGGTCCTCTCGAAAGACCTTTAAAGTTGTAAACGTTTGTTGTTACTGTTCTTGTTCAAGTGAAAGAACAATAGCCATAATAAGATCATACAGGGATTGTACATATCTGTCTTAGTCTGGACTTATCAATAAGACAGTCAGTTTTTCGGAAATTCATAGAGATAGAAACTGGTACTAGAGCATTCCATTTATCTCTTAGCTGCAAAAGAACAGTATAGGTGGTGACACCAAAATTGCAATGTTCACTGCAGACTAGTGCACACAGCCATCCTGCATGAGTGCCAAGGGTGCAACGTGTGGTGCATGTTAATATCCAATTGGTAGGAATGAGAATTTTGTCTTATATTAGAAGTGCAGAATTTCAGTGTGGAAATCATAAGGTCTTGGGTTCTCCAACCAGTCTTGCCAGCTCTTGTTGTGTGATACACCCAAGGTTCTTATCAATACTTCAGAAGCAGTTTCTGGAAACTCAATATAGTGTTGGGTGCTGAGACTCGAAATCTCAATATGACAACACAGAAATTCTCTTTCTATCTCTACCTCTCTGCATACTGCGTGAATTCTCTTATTTTCTAGGTACCAGTTTCATAAAGAATCTGAAGAAGGGTATCCAAACTTTTAACTAGAAGATTAGAATAGTACAGCTAAGAGCATGTTTGGTTATCCAGACTTTTAAATCCATGTTTAAACACCAGAAACAAATTCTTACCTCTCCATTTCATGTAATGGACCTATGAACATCCATTTACAATAATACAAACAGGTTCACTAACATGCTCTATATTGCTGACACATAAGAAACCATACACAGAAGTACTTTGGAAACCATTTGGAAAAGTGAAGGCCTATCTACAACATTATTATGGATACGCAAAGACAATTAAAAAAGAAAGGAGCACATTGCTTGCACTATAACATGAATATATAAAAAAAGTCCACTTGCACATTGAAATAGAAACCATGCTTTAATTTCAAGGATAAGAGACATAGGTATCGTTATACTGAGTTGTCAGCATGGCAATAAACAAAATGCACATTAAATGCGGTCAAAGATCTGACAGACCTACCATAAAGACAACATTTGTGATGGAGCCAACTTCATCTGTGAGCAAGCGTCTGGCAGAAACAGCCTGCTCTGCTATTTCTGCAGCAGTAAGATGTCTCCTAAGACCCATTCTGCAAAAATAATAAAGCATAATAAAGTGCATGAAAAGTAAACCATAACCATCAAATAGCCATCTTCAGGGAAAAATAAGACTTACCTTCCAGTATAGCAAAACTGACAATTCATGGCACACCCAACTTGACTTGAAACACATACAGTAGTCCTACCTCGGTCACAAGGTATGACAACTGTTTCTATGACCAGCCCATCATCCAATGTGAATAAAATCTGCAATATCCTGTGAGTTTAAAGTCAACAAGAATACTCTACAGAAACACAACCAGATATAAGCAAGGTATGCAAGTAACTATGAAGCTATAAACATAAACATAAATAGCATCCAGGTTTCATATCATTTTCTAGCTAGATTGATTGAATGATGAAAATTATGAAAATAAAACAGAGAAAGATCAATTTAACCTTTCTTGTTCCATCAGATGCTGTGTGAATTTCTTTCAGAGCAAGTGCCTTGAACGCGGCATTTTCATTCAACATTTTCTTGAAATCTTTATTCAATCCTGAATAAGATATAATAAAGTTACTAGAATTACTAGTCAATTCAAATTATTCAACTCAAAATTCATAAGCAAAACTTCACTTTTCACCAGGAGGGTCTGAAGAACTATGCTTACAAACATTATTTTCTGACGTACCAAGTACAAACATTATAAAACAATAGTTTTTAACCCCCTCCCAAATACATACAGCATTAAATGAAGAAGAAATAACCTTCCAACTCATCAACATGTTGGGCCCAAATGTTGTTTCCATACATTCGCTTCCATAACATCATGGCCTGCCCAGGCCTGTATCCATGTGAGTAAACCCATTTCTGTCCAATGATAAACCATTAGCCATAAAATTTGGAGTCACATGCGGAAACTTTTTGTTCATGAGCTATTCAGAATGAAACTGATGAACCAAAAACAGGGAATCCGACAAGGGAACTAAAACAAGTTCAAATCCTGGTGACTTCCGTAAGAAATAACTAATTGCGGGTGTATCTAGTTAGAACGTGAGAAGTAAGAGTTAATCTTAATCATATATGAATGATTAAACGTTATTTTAGTTAAATGTTGCATACAAATATTTACTCCGCTTCCACTCTCATCTCTAACCTAATACACATCCATAGCAATAAACATCATATTTATCACATTTTATTCAGATGTTAAAGAGCACAAACATTTTTCAACGTGTAGCATAGACATAATGTAGAATTTTTAAAAATAATTAGTAAAACGTATTCAATGTTACTTATCCTGTCACAAACATAAGAGAAACCAAAAGTAAAATAATTTAAATCCTCTAAAATAAAGTACACTTTGAGAGATAAAAGCTAAATCTGAAGACTGATTAGAAAATTAACTGCTGGAATTTTATCAACATCATGATTTAGTAACGATTATATACATACATGTATTGTATCATAATATTAAGGGAGAACAGTCATTTTAGTGTGTAATTTAACCTCACTGGGCTGGCTGAGAGTACTAAAATTAAAATGCTTTCAGGAAGTGTAATTTGTGTGTCACTTTAGTCTTGCCGCTAGAAAATCTTCCTTAAAGTTAATATGTGTGTCTATATCACATATTTTTTTATTACTTTGATCCTTGAATTTAAGGACCTACTGTTATTTTAGTCTCTGAACTCAACAACTTACTTCCAGATGTTTTAGTGTACAACAGTACCTCTGAATTTTTAATTAAGTCACTCAAATGACAGTTGGAACTAGAGACTAAAATGACAAATTAAAATGAATGTAGAAAGGTTAAATTTCAGAACCAAAAGAGAACAAACGTGGTGATGCAGACGCAGAGGTAAATGACATACTAAATTACATTTTAAATTTCATTACCATTTACGCTATAAACATGCACAGACTTTTTAAATAGTTAAAAAGAAAAACATACTTCAAGATCAGGGTAAGTCATCCCTTTGAGAAGGGTCTTCGAACCTTGACTTGAAATTCCAACGCCATCACCATCTCCTGCATCAAACACACGTAATGAACTAAAGAGACAAAAAGAAAAAAATAATAAAGTACACAAAGCAAGAGAAGGATTTATGCATTTATTTAAAATTAGGGAAAGAGTAGTGACCGAAATCAGAGAGGTTGTGGTGGTCGGCGGTTAGAGAAGAAACAGAAAGGAAGCGGCGTAGGCGAGGAGAGAGAAGAGAAAGAAACGGCGACGTTTTGGTGAGGGAGAAGGAGAAGTGATTGGGTTTAGAAGATAGGAGAAGAGTGGAATTTGCAACTGCTCCTATAGCCATCACGCACCTCACGCTCAAACTCCTCCTCCAATACAATCTTTCCCTCTTAGTTATTTGTTCTTTCAGTACTATTTTACTGAAAATTATTTTGAAATCATTTTCAAAAATTAAAATAAAATATATTTTTAAAAAATAATTGGTTCAGACCAATTTTATATTATCAGTTTAGCTAGTTTCAATTTTGTTACCCCGGGAATTATTTAAATTGCATAAGATAAAATTATAATTTTGCTGATAATAACATTGATTATTATTAAAATATAAGACTTTTTGCAAAGGCTAATAAATATGAAAAATTCAAAATACTAACGTCATAACTAATGAAATATAAGTGCTATTGCATATATATGTAAGGATAAAAGAGTATTAAAAAACAGTAAGGATAAATTTCTAAAAAAAAAATATGTTCACCACATCAAAATTAGTATCACTAAAAAAAACTATCAAATAACTAATTTATTAATTAACTAATTTATTAATTAGAGAATAATTTAGAGACCAATATCTTTTGAATTTAAAACATAGATAGCTAATATTAGTGACTAATTTAAAAATCAATTTATAATTGAAACTATTTTAGTGATTGTAAGCCCCATTTTTTAGCTTATAAGTGTTTGGACCTGGCCTTTTTCTTGAGCTCAATGCCAGCCCATTAGGGGACCCCAATATCCCCTTTCCCGCCCCAAACCTTTTCATTATGCTCTTTTCCAGAATTGTTCCTCTCCCTCGCACTCTTTTCCGGTTCAGAGGCTCTAATTTTGTCTTGGTTCTCCCTAGTACCTCATTCTCGACTCTGTGTGTTTGCTTTCAGTTCCTTAGCTTGCTTCAATGCCCTGTTGCTCTTCCTTGGGTTACCATTCTATTTGCTAGCATTTTCCAGGTAAGGGAAGCTAGGTTTTAACGTTTTAAAGTTATTTCTGCATGTTTTCGGTCTGTTCTATGTCTTTGGTGCTTGAATAATATTTTTGATCGTGTGAAACTAGCTTGCTTGCATTTTGGATGTTGCTTTGAGTTGTGTTTCTGCCCTGCACGTGAGAATAGTGGCGTGAATTGATATTCTCGTCCAAGCGAGCTCATTTCGCCTAGGCGAGAGTAATAGAAGCTCGCCCTGGTTTTGCTCGAGCATCTTGCTCAGGCAGAGAGTTTTTGTTTTGAGCGATGCATTATCTCGATCAGGCGAGAACGGCTCTGCTAGCACTTGAGGAAACCAGTTGCGTCCTCTGCGCGAATCCTTGTTCAGGCGAGGGACTTTAGTTTTGGGCGAGTGACAATCTCGCATAGGCAAGAAGGTCTCGCCCAAGAGAGAGCTCATAGAGTGCCACTGTAACACGCTCGCTCTAGCGAGAGAGCCTAGCTTAAGCGAGACAGTCCTTGTCGCTTGGGTGAAGACTTCTAGCCTAAGCAAAAACAGTGCAAATTTTGTGGTTTACTTTCTCAATTAAATTGTGGCTGGTTGTTTATCTTGAAAATGCGTGAAGTATATGAATATGCATGTGTTATTTGGTTGGTGAGAACTAAAATTGGTATGCTTGGAATGAATTGAGGGATGGAATTGTTGGTTGGTGGTGTTTTGGCACGAGAATTGGATGTTTGAGATAAAAGTTGTGGTTATGATATGAGGAACATGAATTTGGTATGAGATAGATGTAATTCCATGAGTCTCGTGGGGAGATCTCATGATGGTGTGTAGTGTATATAATTAAGAAAAGGATTCAAGTAAAGATCGCATCCCGAAACTCTAAAGGATCAGTTTGTCTCACGTAGAGCAAACTGATCCAAGTGGTGAGAGTAGCGGGAGACCCTAGTCTTTGGCAGGATAATGGCCTTAGATGCTTGAAGGCTAACCTTGTGTGTGGTAGGGTGAAACCCATTGGCAATGGCTCTGCAGAGTAGTAGAGGCCATCACAAGTGCAAGCGTCCAATGAATTCGATCTTATTATATGTATCCGAGATGATTGAGTCATAGTGTCCTGCTTGTTTGCTATAACATGATTTTGTGCCTACCTTGTATGCTTGAGAACTGTTTTAAGTACCTATTTGCTATAACATGTTGAAAATTATTTTATACTAGCTTACCCTTTCCTTTTTGTTTGTTTCCGGGCTTTGGTTTCTCTTTTGCGATGATCACCTTAATGGTGGGAGCAGATGGGAGAATTCCTGATGATAGATCTGATGGTGGTGATGCAGCTGCTTAGTTTGGATCTATTAGTTGTGGCTCTTATGAGCAATCGTAAGGCCCCTAGACCTATGTAATTCTTGGCTGTAGGAGCATCTCTTTTGCAAAATTGTGAAAATTCTTTATTTATGTTTTGTTTATGGCATTGTGGTATGTCTAAGTTTCCTTTCTAAGTGTATTTATGGATGACTGTAATAGTGGATCCTTATATGTATACTATTCATCTAGTTGCTCTTTTATTATTATAATTATGTGATGTTTTATTGAGTAGATTTATTCTATTTAGATGGGACGTGACAGTTACCGATTTAGAAATTAATTATAATTTCTTACAATTATTTTAGTTACCAATAATTTTACTTTTAGTTAATAAATTGATATCTAAATTAAACACTATAATACTTATTTTTTGTCACCACAGATTATTAATTAAGATTTTTTTTGTAATGTACTGTTTTCATACTTAGAGAATTCATGGTCGCATTTTAATAACGTTGAGTATTATACTTGTGCAATTATGCATAAATGATTCATTTAGATTATAAATAGCAAAAGTTGATTACATAGTATTTTAGAATAACTACAAATAACTACTAAATTTAGATTTAGGAATATCAGTAGCAAAATATAATTTTAATTAGATAGGATTTGCGTTAGATAGAAAGAGTGAAAGAGAATTAAATAAAAGTTAAATGGACAGTCCTAAAACAATTTAAAATCTTTGTTTATCGTTAATAAGTAAATTTTAAAAATTAAAAAAAAGGAACCATTTTGAGAGAGTGACCTCAAACTATTATAACTTTCTCCATTGAACAAAACGGCTTGTACGTGATTAATTAATAGGATAACCCTGAAAAATAAAACTAATTTAAAAGCTCAAAATTTTAATTACGATAAAAACAATATGTGTGAGTTGTAGAAATTTGAAAATAATTGGTAATGTAGTGATTTTTTGGAAGCAAAGCTACTATTGAAGGCAAGAAAAATTTCAAGAACATGCAAAAACTGGACAGCAGAGCCAAATTCCTCATCTATCCATGTCTTGGGTCGAAAATCTTGAACAAAATTTCGAAAGCTACAATTGCAAAGGAATGGTAGGAGATTTTAGTGAAAACGTATGGAGATGGAGACAAGAACAAGAAGGTCAAGTTGCAGACCTTGAGGAGAAGTAAAGTGGAAACCAACAACATCAAATAATTATTTTTGAGCTACACAAGTTTATTATGAAATATAATTTCTTCTATGTTTAACTATGTTTATATTCAACCTCGAGGTCATGTATTAAATATTCATATATTAATTGATTCGAATATTTAATATTTAATAATAAATTCTATTTATTCTTAGTGATAAAAACAAAATCAAATTATTATATATCTGAAAAGAAACATCAACTTACAGTCAATAAAAGGTTATGTACTTAACATAAAAGCAATACAAAGATATTATATTTCTTTTTATTTCTTTTACACCTGTACTAACCAACTGTCTAAACAACCTGGAGTGTCAATATCTTGCTTCTCGAAAAATAATGACAATTCATATAGTAAAGTATGTTAACCACTATCTTTTCTTTGTAATTTTCTTCTTTAGACTAACTAATGTTAAAACATTAATTATATCTTAATCCCCAATGTTGAAGATAAATCAAAGAATACATCAATTTTAATAAATAACATTATTTAGCACTCTATACGTTTTAACAAATTTAATAACAACAATCATTAAAGTAAATAAAGAGATGAAATGAACTAGCTATAATAATAATAATATCCTCTTCCAGCACATTGTTTTATAATGTTTAAAACTTTTTCTTTTTTCCAAATGATAGTATTATTTTTTAGGATCCTATCGCAATAATCTCCTCATAATTGTCCATTAAAATTTAAATTCATGATTTTGACTCTGACGTCAATTGTTATGACAACGCTTATTACTAATTTAAAAGTTATAGTTATTAGTCGGGATACAACTTTTTTTATTTAAGAATATAACAATTCAAACGTCACGATTTAATAATGACTTAACTCACTTGATCTTTGATACAGAATAATTAATATAATTTACAACAATATTAACAAACTAGATTAGACACATAAAATAGAATGCAAATCCTAAAATCCAGGAAAATAAAATTGTAAGAGCGATGATATTTAAATACCCACCAAATATAAAATAACTCCTTAATAATTCAAAATAAAGATATTTTAGTTACATTTATTTTACTTTTAACTTGAAATTTCAATATATATTATTATATATTAGAATGGGTTGTGAATGTATTTGTTTAGAGGAAAGCCACGGTATTATTTTTCAAATGATTGAAGTTGCAATGCACGACCAGGTGGAAAACACTCGTAGTCATATAAATAAATGGATTATGCAGCCATCACAATACTTGTTTTTTTAAATAAAATAACACTTTGGCTTGTACTCGGAAGCCATAATTTACCGTTACAAACAAACACAAGCTCCTTAGTGATTATTAATTATTAAATACAAACTTAATGACTTTTATATCCATTGCCCACCGCTGCTAACTAACACAACTTTTCCCAATCAGTCAGCAATGGTCCAAGTCATGTCATTCTCAAAGATCCAGTGACATACTTCAATCTGACCCGGACCCGACCCAAGAGCCGTGAATGCACCGTGGGTGGGGCTCCATGCACTGGTGTCCAGGTGACATATAGCAACACCGTGGTTAATTTTCGCCTTCGATTCCGGATCCAAGAGATCCGCTTCGTAGACCCGAACCTTAGGAACGGAGTGACAGTAGTAAAGTAGATAAGGGAACAAGCTCTGGTGACAGGAGACGGATTTGGTTACCTTGCCACCGTTCATTCCTTTGACCCGACCCA
>Ga0214543_1002407_pt1 | contig 36667 bp, 22 predicted proteins | sample CNSS2metaG_FD_160094 | JGI IMG/M metagenome (GOLD analysis project Ga0214543, IMG submission 160094) | Root nodule microbial communities from cowpea collected in UCLA plant growth center, Los Angeles, California, USA - CNSS2 | ecosystem: Host-associated > Plants > Roots > Nodule | place: USA... | reverse complement strand
TATATATATATATATATATATATATATATATATATATATATATATATATATATATATATATATATATATATATATATGGAATGTAATGAAGTATATGGGCGTTAACATAATGCAAAACCTCCAAGTTGGCTTTTGAACATAAAACAAACATTTCGAACAAAGCAGCACTCCCACACTTGACTTTCCATACATTTCGTCAATGATCTAGCTGCAGAAAAGAGACGTACTTTCTACAAATTCACCGTTTTTTCTTCCTCTTAAACTCGTAAATTGTGGCCATATTTGAGTAAGAAACTTCCATATTTACACTGCTTCTGTACAAAATCCATCGTGGGTGCCTTGGTTAAGATTCAGAATATGAAACATGGCACAACGCAATTGGGCAGAGCAAGAAACACGACACATTTGGTTGTGTGGACACTGGACTAAACACAACCTTTGTCGTTTAGCGTAAACACTCAACCGTGGCTAATAACTATAGAGCCCACGTTTTGGAAAATAAAGGCTAGTGCCTCAAAATTTGACGTAAGCGATGACAGAATCATCCAGAAAGCGAAACACTTATCCACTGCCACGTTGTGACTGCGTCCTAGCTAGGTAGAGCGAAACTTGTCATACAAATTACATTGTTTTCTTTATTTTCTTTTAAATTTGTCAAACAGATTTGCCCTCCACCTCACCAACCCACGTGTTCAAACTCACTCTCTTCCTTTTTATCCCGTCGCATTATAAAACCCACCTACTCTATTCTTTCATACATTTCAAGTAACAAAGCAAAGCAGAGCCAACAACAACTACTACAACAGCTACAACACATAAGCGAGGAGAGGAAAAGCAAATGAAGAGTGAATTAGAGTTGCCACCAGGGTTCAGGTTTCACCCCACGGATGATGAATTGGTGAACCACTATCTGTGTAGGAAATGCGCTGGTCAACCAATTGCTGTTCCTATCATCAGAGAGGTCGATTTGTACAAGTTTGATCCATGGCAGCTTCCAGGTCCGTTTAATTTCATCTGCCTTTCGTATAATTTCAATTTCTATCATTCAATTCACTCATCATGAGATTCTGCATGCAGAAATTGGATTTTACGGCGAGAAAGAATGGTACTTTTTTTCTCCTCGGGACCGCAAATACCCAAACGGCTCACGGCCGAACCGGGCCGCCGGAAGTGGGTATTGGAAGGCCACCGGCGCCGATAAACCGATCGGAAAGCCGAAGGCGCTTGGGATAAAGAAAGCTCTGGTTTTTTACTCGGGAAAAGCCCCCAAAGGAGAGAAAACCAATTGGATCATGCACGAATATCGGCTGGCCAATGTTGACCGATCAGCCTCCAAGAAAAATAACAACCTGAGGGTATGTTTAGATTTGATTTGCTTTGTTTTATTTTTGTTGTTTTGATTTGGTTTGTTTGAAAAGTTTCTGATTTTGGTGTTATGGTGCAGCTTGATGATTGGGTGTTGTGTCGAATTTACAACAAGAAAGGGAAGATTGAGAAATACAACACGGGGGCACCGAAATCGGAGACTGGGGTGGTTTATAATTTTGAACACGAGACGAAGCCTGTGATTGAGAAGCTTAGGAATGAGCAATTGTCTACGGAGAGTTCAGATTCGATGCAGAGGTTGCAGACTGAGTCGAGCGGTTCAGGGCAGGTGGTTTCGCCGGACGTGAGGTGGGAGAGAGAGGTGCAGAGCCACCAGAAATGGAATGACATAGGCCTACAGCTAGAAAACGCGTTTGATTTTGAATACAATTACTTTGACAACAATAATAACCTTTCGGTGGATGACCCTTTTGGGAGTGTTGAGTACCAAATGCAGGACGTGCTCATGGAAGCCCTGTTGATGTGAAAATGAAACCTTTTGGACAAGGGGGCTTCATCATGTGCATTACATGGGGCCCCCCTACCCCAAAATATCTTTATTATTTTGTAAAGTCAGCATTGGTTTGCGATTGCATTCACCTAACTACGACTACTATCACAACATGTGGAGTCAGGCTTAGTTTGTGAACCGAACTGAGCTGCACGTGTAGTAACTATTCTTCTTCTTTGTTCTTTGTTCTAGAGAGGTCAGGGAATGGTGAACTCGGCTGAAATGGGTATTTGGATTAGGTGTGAAGAAAAACAGAAATAAGGGTACTGTGTAAAAGAGATTAGGAGCAGAATGATCTCAACAAGGTGTCGATTCATAGGTTATTGGAGGGTTAATGTGTAGCTGTAGGAACTCAACTTGGAACATTCCTGTTCCATGGTATTGGAGTATGATTTTTTCATATATTTGTAATATACAACTTGTACTTTTCAATTCGTAGTAAACAGCTGAATGAAAATTCTTCCATTCAAAGGATGGAAAAGTTGCTCGATCTATCTTGGTCTCAAAGTGTATACATCTGACACTTCGTCAGACTATATAATATGCTAGTGTAAATAACTTTATAGCCAGAACAGAAACGATGCTATATAATAAAAGAACTTGCAGAAAAAATTAAGGCTCAAAACAGCTGCCAATGATATTAATACTAAGTTGATAGTGTTTATGGAATTAACGAACTTATAAATTGTTGATAATGTTGCTACAGTCAAATTTGAATATATCTGAAAATACAGGATTAAATAGCCGTGACAACTTTTATGGCGTTGTCTGGAGTAAGTTATGCGTTTTCGGTAGTTGGATAAAATCGTGAAAAATTACTTTCCACGGATGTTTTCCCAACGGAATGAACAACCGCAAGAGAAATATTATCTTGGGGTTTAAACTGGGGGGTATGGCAAAAGATGTGCAGTCAAACTAATGTGATATAATTTTATGAGTGGTTACTTAGTACACGTAACCAGTCCGATAAATCGCGCTAGATCTCTATAAGCAATTATAGTAATGCTAGATCTCTGAATCACGTACCAATATATTAAACACATATCTGACTCTCATATTATACAATGACTTTGTTCTACAAAGTAGGACAATAGGTACTATTTGACACGATGACAGAGGAGTAATTAAGAGAAGGTATCTGGTATGTTCAAATGCTGACATCTCTGGATTTTGGAACCCGATCACAATCTGCCGATGTCCAACCGATCAACTGCTTGTCGTTGTCAAATACCATCACTTTGTTTAACATGGATATGTCTGCATAAACAGACCAGGGATTTCATAATGAAGAGTTCATTAGGTGTGTTTGGAAACTCGTCATGAAGTGAAAAATCATATTAAGAGGTGAAAGTTACAACTATTAGTATAGTGGTAAATGTGAAAATCTCATGAAATGTAAAATCAAACATGCTATGAGTTTTGCTAACTGCTATGAACGGTAAACTACAAGTGATAATATCCATCATCCAGAACCAGCATCAATAGAAAAAGAAATAATAACAACATTTCTACCTCCTATTAGGTTCAGATCGCCCATTCCTACTTCAGAGCCGTTTAGAATGCCCAAGCAAACATTTCCCATATTCTGCCACAACAAATTTATTACCATTCATACATGAAATGTGTCTGTTACGTTAAAAAATTCAATCTAGAAGGAATTCACTAGGAGGGACTCACAGATATTATCAGATATCCTTCAGGAGGGATTTCGAACTGAGCTTTACTTCTGCCATTGCTGCTGAAACTAAGCGTGATTGGCTTGAAGTATTTTCTCACTTCATATATGCTTTTGAAAGGTCTTTTGCCATGCCAACAGAGAGGAAGAGTTTGGTCACCCTGTGCTTCTTTTAGGGGCTTTCCACCTGATTCCTTCCTCAACTTCATGTGGAAATTAAACAAAAAGATCCATGTTAAATAACATGTCAATATTTTTTCGTATGATTGATTAAAGAAATAACTTATTTCTACTTTGTCCTTCTACAGACAACTCAAATCTCGCACGATGAAATTGACATGATATGATCATTGAAAAGCCTCAAACATTGTAAAATGCTTGAAATAGAAGGATTGTTAGTGAATGTTTTCAACTTACCCAAGAGATTAGTAGTTGGTAAGCATTAGAGTTGAAGTAGGTGTAAGAACTCCCAGTGTCAAAAATAGCATGAAGATTTCCAACCCCGGTCCTCTTCCCTCCGAAAAGGAGTTCAGCTGCCCCTGCTGCTGAGTAATGTTTGCTGAGACAGATCAAAGAAATGAGATCTCAGTGTTCAGAAAAAAAATAGAAACGATGAGTATACATGAGGAGAATGTAACATTAGGATAGAACTTGAAGATCTACTTACTAATCTCTGGATGACATTGGAGTCCAAGTCAGTCTAGAAGAATCATAAACTTCTCCAAAGAAGATATACCCTCCTCCCTGTGCACTCAAACAGTGTCCAACCACATTTCGCGCCAAACCCTGACTATTCAGCTGTGATGTCAAGCTAGTTTTTCCCCTGCCAAGGCCAAGCATTCCATCCAACGGGTGATGAGAAGGATCTGGAAAAATCTGATCATATCCGCATCTGCAAAACACAACGCAAACAGTGGATCATACAAAAATAGTGTTTTTGTTGTGGAAAGTTCAGATTCTGAATTAAATTTAGAGCGTAAACAAAGGAACTAAAATTGGTTTGAGATATGATACTAACCCAAGGGCCATACGAACTTTAAGTTGGACACCATTTGTAAAGTTGAGAGTGTAGACATCATGGAGAAGTACACCAAGGGATGAATAATGATCAGCATACTCAACTTCGTAGTCACATTGATGCGGAACTTCACAGTCGTAGTTATCATTATGGTGCAAGGATGCACAAAGGGCATGCCTGCATGGCACTAAGTCATTGCTGGGCCTATAAAGTGGATGTGGTGTCTGAAAATAAGCAACAATATTTGAGAGTAGTATTAGCAGGATATTGTAATCAAACAAATCAACATTACATGTGTATCTATTTGATAACATGAGCCTAGTCTCATTTGACATGACATTTGTTCAAGGAAAAACAAAACATTATGAATTTGCTAGGTGCTTCTGAACACTCATAAATCCCTTCACCTGAGAGCAACGGGAACAAGGGGCATCACATTGAAGCCACGTAAGGTCGCTACCTGTGTCAATATCAAGAAAATATGGCCTAGGTGGTTGCCCGATGTTGAGAGTGACATTATAAAACCTGTGAATGTTGAAGAAATTACAGTGACTTCACATGTATGAACATGTTCCAAGATGTGTTTAAAGAAAAAAAAAGCTTCCGAGCAATATGATATTTGAATGTGACAAAGGAAAACGGAAATGGACTCCACGCATTTACTAATTTAGGCATTCATGAACTTAGTATGATTTATATTTAAAGATTTAAATATGTTTTTAGTTTATGAATTTTAATTTTGGTTCGAGTAGTTTTTTTTATTTACTTTCTCTTAATAAAAGTTTGTATTTGATTTAATATTATATGACACTACATGTTATATTTGTTAGATGTGATAGTCGTATTAGTCTGAACTCACTTTATGTATGATTTTCTTAACATGAGATTTGAAAAATATTAGTTCCAAAATTTTAAAACAATTATTTTAAAAGAACAAGTTAATTTTAGTTTCTTTTATATTTAAGAAAATATAACGAATTATAGTTTTAATTTAACTTTATTTTTATAATGAGAATTTTTTCGACTGTCCTTTCGGGGTTGGTTGGTTCACGTGACCAACCACAGATTCAATCTTCGTGGGTTATATCATAAATAAGTGCATTAGGTTCAATTTTTTTAATGATTATATTTTTTTACCTAGCCTGACGCGGTGAAAAAAATATCAAATTACCATTCCTATCTATACATACCAGTGTGATGATAATATCAAAATGTGATATCCAAAGAAAACTGTAAGGACCATAAAATAAATATTATTTATGAATAATAATATTTTTACAATTAAATTTTATAACTTTTTTTTATAACTTAAAGGTGATATTTTTTAAGTAATTTTAAAATATAAAAAAATAAAAAAATAAAAAATAAAAGTGAAATGATATCTGTAAAAGTAATTCTCAAGATTTAATTGTTAAAAAATAGTTTTCATTATTTATATACCTTAAAATCAACGGTGAAGGAACATACAAATTTAAAATTTAGGAAAGAGAAAAGTAAAAAATAAAATATATATTTTATTGGTAAAACAAAAATTCGCAAATTTTATAAGGACTAAACAATTCTTGCAAATTTTAAAAGGATGAAAAAAAGAGGAAAAGAATTGTAGGAACCCAATCAAAACTTGATAGATGGACACTAAAAAATACATTTAAATTTAATTTTTTTAGTACATTTAAAAATAAATTTACATTTAAAAAATAATAACTTAAATAATAAATGAATATTATAAATCTTGCATGTAAATTGGAGAGTTTATATTTGAAATACTTATTTTAAGTTAAATTTATCGAAGAAAATTGACTCATTAACCTCCAAAATGTTAAATGAAACCTACTGAAAAAATAAAGTATTAGAAGTATAGATTGATGGGAAGAAAGATAATAAAAGAGAGATGATAATGGTTGATTAAGGGCTTGAAAAAAAATAATGAGTCATTCCTCTTTGTCAAATAATATATGAATCATTTAAACTTTATTATTTGAATGTGGATCAGATTAAAGATTCTCTATAATAGTTTCATGTTGATTGGTAATTAATTATTATAATTAGGAGATGTTTGAACGTAATGAGTGATCTTTCCCAGAATAAATAAAGCGAACAGAAAGAGGGTGGAAGCAGGGAAAAGGATGAAGAAAACGAGAGGAGAAAGAAAGGCATATAGAAGAGAAAGAGAAGATTGAGAGAAAAGGAAGATGTCCTTTTACGTACCCGACAGGGTAAACATTGCCGTGAACAGGGAACACCACGGCTGAACCGGAACGGAAACGGTTTAGTAGGAACGGTGATGGCGATGACGATGAAGACGAGGCTTCATCGGAACGAAACCTTCCAGCGGAACTTTTGTGTTTGGTGCCGAACCATGCTGAAGAAGTAGAGGTGGTGAAGAAGAGTAGCAGCAGCAATAATCCCCAATTGGCTGATTTCATGTTGGAATTGAGGGTAGGTTGCGTGTTTGAGGAAATGCATGAAAGGTTTATATATGAATTGAGACGATGATGTGGGTCCACAAAACATTGCTTCCATAATTCAAACTGGGATTTCTTCTAATGCATTGCTTATTCTTTCCTTCATCCCATCAAACCCCACCTCATCAAACTTTTAATACCCTTTTCACTTTTTTTGCAAAATATATTTTATAATCTTTCTTATACGAGTTCACTAGACAGACAAGAAGCATGACTGAACTCAACCACTTATGCTTTAATTTGGTTAGGTTTGTTGTATCTTGTAACCATGCAAATTAGGTACTAATTTAGAATCTAAATTATCTCTAATATTAATTACTAATTTTTAATTATTGAATAATAAGTGTTTAAATTAGTCTTTAATTTAATTTAGAGATTAATTTAAACACTAATTTTTTATACACTAGTGAGAATTTCCTTTTTACCTCGCTTTATATGTCTCGGTTGGCCAAGAACCGAAGTATATAATGGCGCGGTGGCATTTTTGCAATTCCAGCCAAGTTTTATGCCTCGGTTCAGCTAATACCCGAAGCCAAAGACAGCTATAGGCCTCGATTCGTGCAAAACCAGTGCCAAAGAGTGCTATAGGCCTCGGTCCAACAAGACCCGAAGCCAAAAAGGTCTGCATTTTTAAAAAACTGAAGTAGTCATTAGGTGTTTGGCCTCGGTCCAACAAGACCCGGTGCCAAAAAGGGGTATATGGCTTTGGTTGTTAGAGGAACCGAAGCCATAGAGTTTATTTAGGGTTTCAATTTCGCGAACCCTTCTACTTCCCCGCGCCGCGAATCTGCAACTCCTTCCTCTCTCTCTTCCCACAACTGAACCTCGACGAGAGATTTCTTGGAGGCGCACAATGAGGCGAGGGCGGCGGTGGGCGTTGAGCCGCTGCGGTGGAGCGAGCAAGTGGCGAACGTGACGAGCAAGCTGGTGTGGTACCAGAGGGACAGGATGGGGTGCCAGTTCGCCAACCTAACCGCTAGAAGCAAATTCAAGTCAAGCACCGGCGCTCGTAATGGCGGGAAACTTAAGTCGCGCACTGGTGGCAATACCGGCATGATTAGGTCATGCGGAGGTGCCGGCGATGGCATCAAGTTTAAGTCACACAACAGAGGTGGCGATGGAAGCAAGTTTAGGTCACGCACCTGAGGTTGCGGCGGAGGGAATTCTGAGTGGCGCTCCGACGATGGCGTTGGAGGCAAGTTAAGGTCACGCCCGGTGGAAAAATCAGAGTCGTGCTCCGACGATGCTGCAGGAGATGGGGCATCGGCGTGAATTTGGACGATGATGCGCGAGCCGTTATGGATGAAGCATCCCTGAACGTTTAGATCGTCGTAGAGAAGTTGTTGATTGTAGAGGATGATTTGTTGGCGAATGGGAATGCCTCGAAGAGCCACCGTTGCGCGGGTGAGCCACCGTTGACACAATGGCTTCGGTTCACAGTAGAAACGAGGTAGAAGAGTAGTTCTATGGCTTCGGTTCACACCCGAGGCCAAAAGCCATCCCTTTTGGCCTCACCCTAATATGCCTCGGTTCTGGAACCGGGGCAAAATATCAAAAACAACTGGGGCCAAAAGCCCTTACTGCACTAGTGATAGTAACTAAATTTGATAGCTAATACTAGAGATCAAATAATTAATTTTTTTTTAATTTTTAATAGAGATTATTTCAAAAACCAATAATTTTTAATTTATTAGTATTCAAATGAATCATTATAGTGACTAATTATTTTTTATTTCTGAAATTAATTGTTATTCAATGATTTTCTTGTAATGATTACTCTCAAAATCACATCACAATTCACACTAACATACATATAGTTTCAAGGAAAGTCATGATGATTGCTTCTCAGCAACTATTTTCTAGCAAGTGTACTAGTACGTAGTAGTATCAACAAGTTTCGTATCCACAGGGATTTAGCAAGTATATTAATAGTTTGATTTTTGAGTTTTTTGATTTGTGATAAAGAGTGCAAGTAAAATTAGATAGTAGTAATTAGATAGATTGAATGGAGTAGGGGCTATGAATTGATTTCATCACATCTTTTTCTACTACACCACTACAATCTTGTTTACTTACTATACAAATCATTCAATGTCCTGGAGTACTCTTTCCATGTAGATCTAGGTTCATCCTTGATACACTAGAACTTAAGGACTCCAAACCCAATGTGATTCCTCAACTCCTGATAGAATGAGTCCTTGCTTTAATGTGCAAGACTCTCTTCTTCAGCATCCACTCTGGTATGCCATGGAGCATCTAGTACATGTATGATGATTTTATTGGACCACAGTTTGAGACCGATTTTCCAACTCAATCTAAACCAGTTAAATAGATGAGTGATGAAGTCGTCATTAAGCATAAATCAAACCACAAATAATTGAATGAAAGCAAAGATAAATACGAAAGGAGAAGTGAATAGAATCAAAATTGATTACATCAAACTTGGACAAGAGGGAGTTTAACTACTCATAGAATATTACAATGCAATTCCAGTAGCATCTACACATAAGATTTATACTAAGAGCACCTCTCTCTCTCTCGAGCCTCATAGACCCTATTCTATCCTACTACTACATTGTGGAGCCTCCACTCAATGCCTGAAATGAGGACACAAACTCTTTATTTATAGGAATTTTTGGGCGGTGCTTAGCCCAACTTTTGGTACGCAGCCCAACTTTTGGTACTCAGCTACAAGGATTACTTCACAAGTGGGTTTCCTTCTCAGCTTAACCCTTTGTCTTGGTGCTTAGCACATGACCTTTCCTTCTTGGAAGGGTTTTCTTGGCTGCTCAGCCTCATGGATTTGGGCTCCAGGTTTCCTTGCAAAGAGGATTTTCTCACGAGGCTTAGCTCCATTTCTTGTGCTCAACCAAAAAGTCCAAATATGTTGTCATGTCTTTTCTACTTCCATGGCTCAACTCTAGTATTGTGGCTTAGTTGCATACTTGATATTGTTTTCTATTTTTACTGCAAAACAACAAAATATCATTATAATTTCTAAAATGACATTTCTCAATATCTCATCTTGTATCTTAAGCTAAAGAGGTTTGTTTTGCACACAAATAGCACAACTGATACATGATAAATGTCGATTTCAAATGGAAAATTTACTTACTCTTGACACTTATCAAGCCCCCAAAACATCACAAAAGCCACGAGATGTAGAAATAAAATAAAAAAATGAAATTTAATAAAATAAATAATGGCCATTCAAGTTTCATTGTCATGGTGGTTTCTCTGTACCTCTAGCTTCTTTCTAAGACGGTTAGGGTTTTCTAAGCATGTCCCAAGTGACCAAAATAATCCAAACGTAAAAGTAAAGACTATTTTGCGCTAGCCAAGTTCAAACTCTCAACCACACCATCAAAGAGCATATGCACAACCAGCAAGCCATTACATGTTTCATGCTAATTCATACACATCTATGATTATATTATCACACTCCACGATCAAGCACACATGGAAAACAATTAAATAATTAAATTAACACACATAAGACTTGAACCCAAGTCCTCTCAACATAACCAAGTATTCTCAACCACTTGAGCTACTCGAACCCAAGTCCTCTTAACATAACCAAGTACTCTCAACCACTTGAGCTAGTATTGTTCCTTTTCATAACTCTCCACATCAATTGCTATAGAGATTCCTTCAATTGCATATATATTGAATAAATATTTATTTATTTATTTAATTTTCTAGGGTCTTACAAAGGTCCTTTTGATTTCATTCTAAATTGTGAAAGAGTCTATCATAGTTGGCATGTAACCTATGTGGGTGCAATAACATAGGTTTAAAAACAAAGTTTGACGCCATCATAGTTTGTTTTGGAAAACTACAAAAATACTGGAACGATAAAATGTGATCTATGAAATTAGATTTTGGGTCGAGGAGATGGTTACACATAGTGAATGTGTTAGCACCCTACAACGTATGTCCTAAAATTATACCTTTAATTAAATGTGCAGAAAGATATGTGGTTTTCAAAATATTTATTTTTTTTTCCAAAAAATAGGAAAACATTATTAAAAAAGAAACAAAATTGTTTTCATTTTTATTTTTGGGTCTGACAAGGATGTACCTCGCTCTTTGTTCGAGTTGTCATTCACACGACAAAAGGTGTCACCCAAGGGACAAACTTCTCACTTAGGCGAGAAAGCCATTGGAACTTCCTTTTTTGTTTCAAGCGAGAGCCCTTGTTGCCTAAGTGAGAATGATGTTGGTATGTTGAGACTTGAGTTGAGGTTTTTTGCATGATATATGATTTATTCTAAGATAACATATGGAAGATAAGGGAATTTCATGGAGAAATTACTTTGGTTGTAATGTAGTGTATGTAAGGTTACATTTTGACACTCTAAGTGATCATTTAGACTTACATAGAGTAGAATGGTTCATGTGGTAAGAGTAAGAGATTCTAGTCTAAAGCAAGATAATGACATTAGATGATCATGGACCGTGTGTGTGGTAGGAAGAAATTCATTGGCAATGACTCTGCAGAGTAGTAGAGGCCACCACAAGTGCAAGTTTCCAGTGAATTTGATTTCATTACATGTATCCAAATAATGGAGTTAGAGTTTCCATTATGTCACTACAACATTTTTGGCTTTAGAAAACACTAAATTTGTCCATGAATATAAAAGTGTTGCCTAATCATAGTATAGGCAATAATTTTAAAGGCATGGCTTAAATTCTTCCCTCCACATTGCTAATTCTACCTTCAACCTTCTTCCTAACTTACAACTCTTTTGTCGCAACCAAAATCACGACAAGACGATGAACTGAAAATAAAACTTGAAAAAATAGAGTTTAAAGTCACCACCATAGTTTATTCTGGAAAACTACGAAAAAACCAAAAAGATAAGACAAGGTCTGCAAAAAACTAGATTTTGTGTCTAAGGATCGGTTACGCGTGGGGAAGGTATTAGCATCCCATAACGCTCGTCCTAAGACAGTACCTTTAATTAAATATGCAAAAGTATGTGATTTTCAAAATATTTAATTTTCCCCCAAAATAATAAAACACGGTTAAAAAAGAATAAAAAAATATTTTCATTTTATTTGAGCGCGTCAAGGATGTACCTCCTTCCTATGTATTTTCATTCAAAATGAAAAATCAAGAACCACATAGTTCTAAATGAAAAAAAAAAAACCGATTTGAGAAAAGATTTGATTTATATTTGGAAAAGAGAAATTTGAGAATAGGTGTAACACGACGCGAACGACTGGACATACACTAAAAAAGTAAGTAAAAATATTTGTGTATGATTTTTAGAGTAAAATATTTGTAAATAGTAGAAAATAATGTCTCTAACAAAAAATGCCAAAGTTATGTGTAAAAAAAACACATATGGTATTAAAACAAAATATAATAAAAATTGTGAATTCACAAATAAAAAAAAGGAGTGACGTACCTTCCAAACTCTTCAATCCCTCTTCTTCTCTATCAATCTCACTCTCTTACTTTACATTACAACTACTTTTTCTACTCTTTTTTCTTTTTTTTTTCTACATTCTTCAATATGTTTTTATTTTATTTTCAAAAGATAGACAAAAAACAGGGGTGTATGTGTGAGTGGTGATGAGAAAGAATTAGAGAAGTATAGATAATTTTTTTTTCGATTCTAATCCCTTTTCATATGACAAATTGTGTATTTATATCCGTAAATTGTAGTACCAATGCAATCCTAGCCTTAATTGTAATGAACAATATAAGGAAGGAATTGGTCATTATAGTAGCACGTTACAGGAATCAAATCACACCAAATCAGAGCATAATATCAATCATTATCAGTAATATTGATTCGAATAATTAGAAGAGATATTGTTTCTAATTATTATAATCATATCACTATTTTCTCTATTAGGAACAAAGGGTACAAAAAAAAAAGTAGAATGAAAATATGTTAAGTTGTTGGGTCCATGAGGAGAGTTGTGGTAATTCAAAACAAAATGGGCTTATCCTTTTCTTTTCCTTTTTTCTTTTTTTCATCTCTCTCTTTTGTTTTTTCTAGAATTAAAGTTTAAAAATCTTTGAAGAAAATTTTATTTCACCTTTTTTTATTTACCATTAACAAAAAACATTATTTATTTATTTTTTATTTTTTTGAAAATAAATTTACTCACTAGGACAAAATTGGGTCTTGACACCTTTTCCTTCTCAAAAGAAAACTCCACCTTTTCGACTCCTATCATCATACACTGTTAAACACTACACACCGCTCACCATCATCGTTTCTAGGAGATTGAGGGTTGCTGCTGTTGCTAGGAAAACTAGGTCAAGTTCTCTGTGTGATTTAGAGAAAGGTTGTTCATCTCTTGTGTCTTCAAGAGAGGTGTTTTTTTCCCCTACTCTTTTGTTATCTTATTGTAATATGATATTTTTAGTGATTGAGTTAATCTCTTTATTTGAAGAGATTAATAACTGGACCTATGATCTTTTGATATGAAACAGTAGATACAATAAAGAGAGTAGGGAAGAGAAAATTGCACAAGGTATTTATATTGGTTCAGAACGTATCCCCTGAGTTGAGCTCGAGATAGGGGTTAAACACGTGGCATTCCTTGAGTTGAGCTCGGAATGACATCCCTCGAGTTAAGCTCGGGATGGCGGATGAACACGAGGAACCCTTGAGTTGAGCTCGGGTTGGTGAGTGTTGTCGGTGTGAGTGTGCTGGTTGTGGCCAGTACGGATGGGTCCAGATAGATTGTCCTCCTCAGTAGTTGACTAACGATTTTGGTAGTCTTGGGACGTTAAGAATTATGTTCGTATATGGGAACTCCACCTGGCGTTACAGTGTATGAGCCATAGTAATGGTTTCCCGCACGTGCTCTATCGGTTGTGGCTGATAGGTATGGCAACAGGTCATCTTGAGGTAATTAATGAGATTTTATTTTCTTATTTTATTTTATTATTTAAACTCATAATATCTAGCAGGGATGTTATATTGACTGACGAATTTGGTAGTCTTGGGACATTGCGAACTATGTTCGTATTTGGGAACTCCACCTGGCGTTACGGTGTATGATCCGTAATATGGTTTCTCGCACGTGCTCTATCGGTTGTGGTCGATAAGTATGGCAGCAAGTCACCTCGAAGTAATCACTAGAAGATGTAGAACACGAATAACCTAGTTGTGGCCATGTGGTATGAATTAAAAGGGATGGAATTCATTTGGGATGAATGCGTTTCCTATATATAAATGTGTTATATTTGTGTATGCCATTTTATATGCTTTATCTGTTAAGCTCACCCTATCTGCTTGTGATTGGCGATGATCGTGTACGCGGTACATGTGAACAGGTGATGTTGATGCATGTGGTTCTGGTGGAGCTTAGCGGCGGAGAGGGGATAGCTCGGGAGTTTTATCTTTGTATTATTTTATGTTTGGAAAAATAATTTGTAAAGGCTTGTGGCCTATTTGATAAGACTTCATTATTTTATTTCTGGTTTTTAGGGTACTTTAGTTATTTTATTAAATTTTAATTTTCTCGCATTTTGGGAATATTAGTTATAATAAATGAAGTTTATTTTTTTCTTTATTTTATTATTTTAAATCTGTAATATTCGGTTAGGATGTTACATTTTCACCTTCATGCTAAAGGAATTTTGACAAAGAAAGTTTAGTTTAGGTTCACCAAGGTTCAAACCCATACCATGCCAATGTCAAATCAATGCTTAACCATTTAACCAATTCATGTTTCGTGATAATTAATATAATTCTATGATTATATTATCACTTAACATGGTCGAGCTTATTGTTAAAAATAATAATAATTTAACTAACACACAATAGGCATACATAAGACTTGAACCTAAGTCCTTTCACACAATCAAAGTACTCTCAAACACATGAGCTAGCACTTTTCCACGTCATACAAGTTAGAAATAAATGCCATAAAGGCTCTCACTACCCGCATTTATTAATTAATTAATTATTTAATTAATTAAGTTTCACGGGTCTTACAAGTTGTTGCGAGCGGAGAGATTCGTAGTTGGATGGATCACGCATGTTGGACTACGGGCGGGGAGATCTGTAGAGTTGGACTACGAGCGGGGAGGTTCGTAGAGTTGGACCACGAGCGGTCAGGTTCGTGGAAGCATTGAAATCCCTAAGACTAGCTTTAGTGTGTATCTTGTATAGGGCAATGTGTTTTTCTTAATTTTGTTTTGATGTGTTGAGATGTGGACTTGGACCAGGAGATGCTTGATAGGGTCATGAGTGGGTAGGTTCATGATTGGTGGTGAACACATGATTAATATAAGCGGGGAGGTTCATATTAATGATGCTCTTGTGTGAAGATACGAGCGGAGAGGTTCGTATGTTTTCGTGCTCACACTTAAGGGCTGCTGCGAGCAAGCAGATTCGTGGAAGCATGATATATCCTGGGTCCATGGTCAAGTAATTGTATGGGTAAAAGGATTAGTAGTTTCATTTGTATAATGAGACGATGATCTGAAATCCTTGGGTATCGAGTGCTAAGATTAAACAATTTAGATGAAATAAAGTAGTCTAGGGTGAATCTCTAATTTATTAATTGTATATTTGTATTGTTATGAGCTCACCCTTTCTGTGTGTGTTTGGCGATCATCGTGTGACTTGTCACACAAGAGCAGATGATGTTCCAGGTGATGTTAAGGACGCGTAGAGACGGAGAGGGGGCTATACTGGAAGTTTTATTATGAACTATTTATAGTTATTTGATTTACCTTCGGTTGATTTTTGGAACTTGTAACAAAATTCATAGTTATGTTCATTTGAATTTAAGCGTGTCGAACAAATTTTAAAGATTCCCGCATTTTGGGAAGAGTATTTTATGACTATTGAGTTTTATTTATATATTATTTCTTTTATTAAAGCAATTTCCAGTTAGGACGTTAAATACAATTAGTTCAATTTTACAAAAAACAATAACTATAATTTTATTTCGTAATTTTACAAATATTATTATAAAAATTCAATTAAAAAAAGAAATAGGCCAAAACAAACTAAAGAAAAATAGTCTAAGATAAAAATTATAATTGCAAATAAAAAAACAAGCAATTATATACATACAATGAAAAAGAGATAACAAGCAAAATAATCTCAAAACGATGCAAATGGGGATGAAAACACAAAATATTCGGTTGAAAACGCCTAAAATCAATCCATAATCAAATCCCAACCAGTTTGGTGGTGAAAAATATTCGAAACTCACCTAGAGGAGGTCGGAATAATGGTCGTCGACGGGAAGGATCGCGAAACACTACAAATGGGGATGAAAACGGAAAATATTCGGTTCAAAACGCCTAAAATCAATCCACAATCAAATCCCAACAAGTTTGGTGGTGAAAAACGTTCCAAAATTACTTGGAGGAGCTCGGAATGGTGGTCGCCGACGAAGAAACTTCGTGAAAAATTGGTGGCGCGATGAAACAGATAGGATTTCTGCGTTTCGTGCAAAGAAAACCCAAAAATTGACGTCGGGGCTGCGTGGTCAGACGTTACTTAACGTCGGTGCAGAGGGGGTCAGACGTTAAATTAAGTCAGAGCAGAGTGGGTCAGATGTTAAATTAAGTCGGGGGTAGAGAGCTTAGACGTTAATTTTAGCATAACGTCGGGGTACTGTGGGTCAAACATTAAATTACGTCTGTGTTGGAATGGACATACGTTAAAAAAGTCAAATAATTTACAAAAATGACACTGGTCATTTTTAACGTGGGACTTTTTCTGGACAAACGTTATATGGGTGACGTTATAGGGCTTTTTTGTGTTAGTGTGGGTTAAGTGAGTCAACCCACCTTCAACCTGGCTCGAACCCGTGAGTTAAGTCAGTCGGGTTTAGTTCAACCCACTTTTGAAAAAATTGAATCCCAACCCGGCTCAAACCCGTGGTGAGTCGAGTTGGCTTACGAGTTGAAACCCATTTTTGCATCTCTAGTTTTAACTACTAAAATGACTTAGTTTTTAAATTGGTCTCTAATTAATTAGTGTACTATTATAATTTTTTATTTATAGTAGTGATTATTTTAGTAACCAATAATTTTTAATTTTTTAAATTGGTATCTAAATTGGTCACTATAGTAACTAACTATTTATGGATTCTAAAATTGGTTTCTAATTGAGGATTTTCTTGTAGTGGGAAGAGACATTGCAGTACGGTGGTGTTAGAGGAAGTGGTGTTAGAGGAACCTTGCATTGTTGAGGGTGAGAAAAAGAAGGGGGCAGTGCAACGTGAAGAAGATCCTTAGAATATGGAGGGAAATCTCATGAAAATGTAAAGTTAATGGATGTACTATTGCTTTTTGTTAAATGTAATTTTTGAGAAAGAAGTAAAGAAGTTTTTACTTTTTATGTTTATAGGTTACTGTTTTATATTTTATTTTTGGGACAGAAATATAAGTTTTTTTTTTAAGTTCATATGCCACGGTTTTATTGTAACGTGTTTTAAAGCCAATTCTTAAAAAATGTAGTATATTTCATCAACGATTTATAATTGGTTGTTTTAGTAGTTTTTAACCTACCCTTATAAAATTGTGACTTTTTATATTTAGGTGACAATTTTATACACGTTGACTAGTTTAGTGTGGCCTAAAGTCAAAAATGGTGTAGTGACTTATTAATTCATTGCCTTGAGAAGAGTACTCACAATTTTAGGGGGTTATGTGGAGATTTTCATGGAATTGAAGGAGGAAGTATGAATGGTGTGAAGGGTGGGGTAAGAAATGAGTGAAAAGTATGATTGGTGTGGATGGTGAGGTGGTATTCTCACACGAAGTTGATGAGGATGATGTCATGGTGATGCAAAAAAAAGTATGGAAATAAAAATGGGAAAAGAAATGAGTGAAAAATTCCTTATACATAGTCGATGGATTTTTTTTTTCTCATTTCATTAGAAAAATAAAGTCCTTAGAAAGTTCATCTACTTAGTAACATGCCTTATGTACTCCTTACCCTATTTTGTAAATAATAAACGATTTCTTACTAGAGATTGAAATTTTGTTGCAATTATGACAACAAAGACTGAACCTAAAAATTTTAAGACATAAAAGATTCTGGTTGGCGTGTTGTAATGCTAATGAGATATGAGCCTTAGAAGAAAATGAGACCTGAGTTTTGTAGAAACTACTACCAACAAAGAAAGCTCTCAAAAATAAATGGGTATACAAACTAAAACCTCACTCAGAAGGATAAAACACTTCAAAATGAGACATGTTATATTTGAACATCATCAAAGAAAGGGAATATACTATGATGAAACATTTTCCTTAGTGGAAAAAGTAGTGACCATAGTACCATTTAGGTTGTGACAACAATTAAAAAGTGAGAAGTTCACCAACTGCACATACATAACGTGTTGTAAAATTTTTTTAATCCAAATTTAGTTTGTAGGTTGAAAAAATCATTGTATGGCACAAAACAAGCTCTCCATTGTTTGGTTTGCTATGTTGGTTACGACATTGGAATGTTATGGCTTGTTCAATCCCATTTAGATTACTTGTTGTTTATATTGCACAAGGGAAAAACACATCTTTATGTGCTACGTGGATGACTTAATTATTGCAAAAATGCTTGTTTTCATATGAAGGATTTGGAAGCCTCAAAATATTTTTAGGGATTGGAATAGCCTGTAATCCCTTAGGGATTCATCTTTGTCATTGAAAATATGTGTTGGAAATTATGAAAGACACAAGTTTAGTAGGTGTCAAGCATGTAAATTTTTCAATGGAACAACACCAAAAGCTAGTGTCGGCTTCTAGTACACCTTTTGAAGATCCAAAACCCTATCAAAGACTAATTGAGAGATTAATCTATTTGTTTGTAACTATACGTGATTTTGCTTATTCTATACACAATTTATCTCAATTTATATAGAAACCTCATAAAGAGCATTAAGAAGAAGCCTTAAGGATTATCTGATATTTGAAGAAACATTTGGGGTCAATGTATTCTATAATTTGATAGTAAATTATGACTACAAGATGCTAATATTGATTGAGCAGGTTGTCCACTTACAAGACATCTTTTGACTAGTTAGGTGATACTTCTTGGTTCTTCTCCCGTATCATGGAAAACTAAGAAACAATCAATAATCTTTCACTCTTTTATAGAGGCTAAATATTGTCCTATGGTTACGACTACATGTGAGTTAAAATAACTTAAACATTTACTTGGTGATTTGGGGTTCTTGATTTTAAAGGAATACAATTGTATTATGATAGTCAATCAACATTACATATAACTCTAAATGTAATTCTAAATCCAATTTTTCATGAAAGAACAAAACATATCGAAATCGATTGTCATTTTGTTTGTAATGAAATAATAACTGACATCATTTGTCCCTAGCATGTTCCTACCAAGGTACAACAAGTAAACATTTTTTTCAAAGACTTTGAAAAAATACAACTTGAGTCTCTTCTATGCAGTTAAACACTCAAGATCTTCAAGATCTTCATGTTGGAACTTGATTAGAAGATATTGATATATTATTATTATGAATATTTATTTTATTTTATTACTGATTAGGAGATATATTCTTATTCTTCTTATGAGCAAAATTATAGTTATATGAACATTATTTGATTGACATTTTTAGTGGTTATAATTTTAACTTAATTTATGTAAAGATCTTATAATATGTATTTACATTGATGATTGGATGAATAAAGAAGCATGAGTTTTCTTACGGTAAAACTTATCAATGTAGATTGAAATTAATAGATTTTAACTTAAAAAAATAGGTTAAAATATATTTTTTGTCTTAATTTTTGTCAAGTTTTGTCAAATCAACCATAATTTTGTTTTTGTGCTTAAATAAGTCTCAATTTTTGTCAATTTTGTTCAATTTGGTTCTTTTTTGTTAACACCGTTTAAATCATTGATGGTAATGAATAGTGGTTGTCAGTGTCATTTTATAATTTTTTTAAATTTTTTTTATTTTTTTAAACTTTTAATTTTTTTATTTTTTTAAATGTCTACGTGTTTAAATGCCACGTGTCAGAGTCAATGTTTTATATTTAATTTAGTCCCTATATTTGTTATTTTTGTTCAGTCCTAATTTTGTTTAAAATTGAACAATTTTGTTCCTCTCGGAATTGTGATCAAATTTAACTTTTATATACAAATTATAATGATGTAAATTTTAATATATTTAATAAAAATATGAATTTAATATAAAAAATAAATTTGATCTCAATTTAAAAAAGGACAAAACTAGTTCTATTAAAACAAAATTAAGACTAAATTGAACAAAAATAACGAATATAGAACTAAATTGAATATAACACATGACACATTGTTGGGTTGACACGTGACATTTAAAAAAATTTTAAAAATTAAAAAAAAAAACTACGATGACATGTGACAGTCATTATCATAAATAATTTAAACGATGTTAGCAAAAAAGACCGATTCGACAAAACTTGACAAAAATTGAGAAAAAGAATACTTTAACCTAAAAAATAAAAAATAAAAGCAATGACATTACTTTTAATTAGTTCTAGATTGCAATTCTAAAAAAGTTAACACAATTTTTCTAACTTTTAATATTTAAAATATAATTATAAATATACAAATTCCAATTATCATGTTTTAATAAAAGAATCGAGATTCGGGTGAGGGTTGTTCTATTTAATCCCGTAAACCTGAATTTTTTTATAAAATAAACTCCAACCCTAACTTGATCCATTCAACTTGATTTTTCTCCAATCTTATCACTTATTATGATCAATTTTATACATTATTGAATTAAAGCTAATATATTATCAGTTTCTTTTGTATTTGTATCATACTCCTATGATTTTATCCAAAAACTTAGATACTGTGAAGAAAAAAAATATATATAACAACAGTGTCTAAAAAAACCACATACTTGGTCGGAGTATTTCTTCCTCACCCGATAACCTCTATGGTATGGTGAAATGGCTAGTTTAACCTTATGTTCTTCGTTTCTTCTTTTCCACTTCTTCTTCTTCTTCTCAGTACATTCCCATACATACACTGTCACCAACATTGTGAGGAATCAACACCAACATTACATACCTCCATCAACTCTTCCAAACAAAGTTATAGAAGATCCACCAACACCATAAACAGTTATGGTCTCAAAAAGACCAGCCATCACCATAATATATCTTAAACACGTTGATGGCCATGTACTTGCAGCTAGGAGAAATCCCATAACAGCGCTAGATCTAATTTATATTATATTTCGAAATAAAAAATACTAATTTTTAATATTTCAGATGATATAATATAAAATATTTTTGGAATACACAATCCAAAATGAAAATTAAAAATCCTAAGTTGAAGGATAAATTTGAAATTTTAAATTTATGGAAGTACAGATTGAAATTATGGGGGTATAGGAAGAAATATGTGTTTGCAGTTGAATGGTAACCCAGGCGTTGATGTCTTCGGTTGTTCATTCAATTGAAACAACAGGAAGGCCCAACGACAGAACTAGGAAAGTCAGTAGGATAAAGTTTTAGTTTAGCCGGTGACACAGGTAATTATTTATTTCTTAGTTTTTAATTATTGTTTGGAAGAAAGTGTTCCATTCTTAAATATAATCTAAATTAACATATTAACTATTTTATCTTTAAATTAAAATAAAATAAAAATTTGATAAAAATTCAGTATGTTATTTCTATGTTCTTAAATATAGTATAGTTATCTTATTTTATGAGTATTATATCAAAAATAGATCGTGTAATTGGATAAAAAATAAAAATTACTTACAAATCATTCATCTATATTGGACAAAGAAGGAAAAATACCCATTCATTCATTGACTATATGCAGAAATCCAACATAATAATTAGTCTAATAAAGCTACGGTCCCATATACCAACAGTCATGTATATAGCACCCATCTCTTTCCTTGTAAAGAGGGTTTTGAGTGCAAAGTATTATTACCTTTCGGTTGGTAATTATAGTATTGGTATTATTATACCATGCCTTCATTTATGCATTAGAAAGATAAAATACACACAACTAAGGTGGCAATACTAAGGATAATGAATAGAACCGAAAAATTAATTTAATTCAGAGTTGCTTTACTAAAAGTCAAAGAACTAACCGGGTAGGAGTGAAGATTTGGTGAAAAAAAAAAAAAGAATGAGAAGGACAAAGACATGTCTTGTGAGGTGTGACTTATGATTCGTTAAGCCAAGGTAAAGTGGACACACATACAAGGCGAAGAAAGAAAAAGAAAGATGCTTCCACTAAAGCTGGTTCGTTCTCTGGTCTTAGGGGAAACCATCAACCACAACCCTCATCACATGCTAACCCAAAATCACCACCATTACAACACCCATTATGATGAAGATAGTGAAATTGATGATGAAGCCCGTGGCACGTCCCAACCCCACCATCGTAGAAGAAGGAGAAGAAGAAGAAGAAGGTACAAAATCCCAGGTTTGATTTTTCTCCCAACAAAAGAGATTATTACAGACACATATAGGCTTGCTACCATTGCAAGGGACTTGGGTTTGGACTTGTACCCTACACCCTCACTCTCTCACATCATCTTCTCCAACCCATCATCATCATCATCAAAACCCTCATCATTATCCTTCTCTTCTTCTTCATGCTCCCGCCAAAGCGACGCCGTTCCCATTCCCTTCCCTTCACTCTCCGCAACCCCACTCACCCACCTTCGCTGCTTCCTCACACTCTCCCCACGCGCCTTCAAGATCGTCCTTTTCAGCTCCCACCCTGACGCCGCCGCTGCCGCCGGAAACGCCGGCAACTGGGACTGCGACTCTTTCTCTCTCTACTCGCGGGACCTCGGCCATCGGGTCGGCACCATGGAGGAGTTTTGTCGGATTCTTGCTGGCAAAGGTTGGAGCTTTTATAAAACCAAGAAAAACCCTTGTTCCGACCAGCGGCGCGGCGGCGCTTTTTACCTCTTCAGAAGGGTGGATGTGAACCGGGTTCGGCTTGGAGCACCGGTGGATGGGGCATGCAGAGTGAGGGAGTTGAGGCTACCATACTTGGATTTTGGAAATGCTCCGTTGAGGATTTTGCAGTATATTTTGTTGATGACTGGTGACATCTTCTGTTTGGCATGACATGTTCGTAAGTGTTCTATTACTTTAGGTTTTTTTTTTTTTTCAAGATTTTAGTTTTCATGAATTTTTTGTTGGAAATCACCCGACTTTTACAGTTGCTATAAAAGTCAGCCATTTATGATGTATGGCAATTTTTGTGATTTGGATGATTCATGATAGGTTCACAGTGTAATTGGTACTACGTTCTGATTAAAAAATATTTGAATGAGAAAAATAAAATGCTGTGTTGTTAGATGATGAGAAGAGATGGGCAACAAAAGGGCTCATCTGGTTTTGTCTTGTAATGGGGGTGGTGTTGGAAGAAATGTTGGAAGGGGCATAACCTTAACCACACCACACTAATGCAGATCTGGAAGATGATGTATGGATGCAGTTAGAGCTACTTAAAGGTAATGCAAGTTTCTAAGATAGTGTTACCTTAAGACCTACAACTCCCTAAATATAATTGTAGCCACCTATATTCATATCCATCTATGTTTCTTTAGCCAAAAAGATGTCGCACATTTCAATAACTAAAGTGACTAAAAGTTGATAATACCATTTATTCTGTGTGAAATTCTAACCATTCATTTCAACAAAAGCTTATATGCAATGACAGAATTGGTTGTTTCCATCTTTGCAGTTGTAATTAAAATACCAAAAACATAATTGCTGTCAACGATACCATGTCTTGCTGTTGTTTCCATCTATTCACAGGCAACGCTTGTACGGGGTCTATAATCACTTGAATTCCCTTGCTTTTTTTGGACAAATATGGAATATATTTATCCATTTTTGGTTTTATAGCTCCCATCACTTCAGAACTCTGAATGCTCAGTGAAGAAGAAGACCTATGAATGCACATTTATCAATCATTAGTGTAGGTTGTCTGTGACCCCAAACCAGCAAGAATCATGAGGATTGTCTCAATAATAAAATACCTGATTTCTGATTATTGATTTTTGTCATACTTCTTTAGGATCAATGGTGTGAACTTCTTAAGGTTAGAATTGAAATATTATGGGAATGTACCAAATAATTCTCTCATCTTAGTTCCTTGGGATTTCCATTAGCGATCGAACCAAAGTATATTACAAGAAAAATAGAATTAGATTTAGCATCACGTTACTTTTGTTGGTATTTTCAGTGACCATATAAGATATGGCAGTGGCATATGTCCATGACTAAGAAAGTTTTTCGATCTGAAGTTTTGAGATGAATTCATCAGATAAGGTTATGTTCTCTGATTTAATATTTTCAAGCAACTAGTGGTATCAGTTGATCTGAATTTTGATGTAACAATTTTAGTTTCCAATAATGAACCTTTCTCTAACAAGAACATCTTCGGAGAATTCCAAATAATTTTTTATTCTTTGTAGGACCAAGCAATATACACTGAACATGTTGTCGAATATGCGTTAAAGTAAATATCAGCTAGTAATGTTAATGTTTATCCCACGAGTTTTCTCATGATGGGAAATTGAAATTGAAATTGGGTGTTAATATATTTAGACAGAGATGGATGGAGTTATTCACAATGCATGAATGTATTTAGGTAAGAGCGTATCCGATAATTAAAACATTTGAAGTTTAACACATGAACATCACTCACAACCAGACACACTAATTCCGATTTTCAACATATATATAACAATGTTACCAGACACGCCATACTTCTTTTAGCAGAGTAGCAGAGCTTAAGATTTCTAAGTTCAAGTTTAACCAGAGATTTGAACAGCTTTAACATCAGGCTTCTTGACATCTTCCTTGGGAATGGTGACAGTGAGAACCCCATTTTCAATGGAAGCCTTCACCTGATCCACTTTAGCATTTTCTGGCAACCTGAACTTCCTCAAGAACTTACCACTGCTACGCTCCACGCGGTGCCACTTATCGTTCTTATCTTCTCTCTCAACATTTCTCTCTCCGCTTATCTGAAGAACTTTGTCATCTTCAATCTCCACCTTCACCTGCTCCTTCTTCAGCCCTGGAATATCAGCCTTCAACACGTGCGCTTCTGGGGTTTCCTTCCAATCCACTCTGGTGTTCACAAAGGCAGAATTTTCAGCAGAAAACGAAGATGGAAATTGAAAATCCTTGAACGGATCCCACATGTCAAGAGAGAAAGGATCAAAGACGTCGCTCCTTCTACCATCGAAGAAACTTGGGATAAGCGACATTTTCTCTTCTTTCCTTAGCTGATGCTTTGTTGTCAACTTTGCAAAGGTGTGAATTGTTAGCAGGTACTGAATTTCTTGTACTTGCTTCTGAGAGGACACATGAGGTATTTAAATGAAAGCAAGGGTCAATCTCGTATCTTCCAGAAAAATGTTTTTTTGATTTCGTATGTTTGAAGATTTTTTCAGAAAATTCGGAAATCTTCCGGAATTTCTTCTCAGCTGCGAGAAGGTTCTAGATCCTATTTTATGAGTTGGTCATGAATTGGACTGGATTATTAGAAAGCTATGAAGCCCGAATCATTTGAAATGGGCTACATTTTCTAATTTTCAAGCTTCTTTTCTTGAAAATAAAACTATCGAACTCAATAAAACACAGATATATTAGATAAACTACAAATATATAATTCGCATAACATAGTTCGATTATTTTAATATTTCTAAATTTTTTCAACACATAAAATACTCTTATTTCTTTTACTTTCCTTTTTTAGTTTAATTTTGTTTTTGAACTTCGTTTTACCTTACTATATGTTTGTGATTTTTGTTTTATCGTAGAAATTATATTATTATTTTAATAAACAAAAATGGTTTCTCACTATTTTGGCGATGTACTGATTTTTTTAAATAAAATAATTATTATGTTAAATTATTTTATTTTAACTAATAAATAAAATTTAATTGGTAAGGATTAAAATTTATGTTAGAACTATATTCTATATTTGCGTCCTTAAAAAATATAAATGGAAAAATCAATTTCTTAAATTATTTTTTATTTCAATTTTAAATTAAAAAAGGTAATCAATTTTTATCTTATCTTTGATCCGCTGTTGATGGATAGGTAAACCATTAAAAATAGGTTAACGCACTGAAAATTTAACTCGGTTCATGTCGATTTAGTCGGGCAAAACTGGTCGAGCCAAAACAAAAATATTTTCAACCTGATTTGCCTGATTTTAGGGTGACGACCCACTTTTCCATCCTCCATATAAACATGTTCATTACATTAAATAAAGAAAAGTTCAATTCCATATATATTTTAGTAATTTTTTTTCTACTATTTTCAATTCTATTTCAAGAGTCATGATATTTTAGGTTTTTTTTTTCTACTTTCGTTTGATATATTTTCAATTTTATTTGAAGAGTCATGATATTTTGACCATTTATCATTTTATACAATAAGAAATATCTTTCAAAGTATCACCTCCCACAAAAATTAAATTGATATGACTCCTTATAAATATCTCATTCATCTGAAACAAAACATAACTCAAAATTTTCTCCATTGTTCACATCTTTAATTATTTATTTTTCAAATTCAAGGTTGAGTTATTTTTCTTCCGGATGATTCTCTTATCATGCTTTTTCCTTGGAGCAGGTGTAGAGAATCCCTTCCCTCATGTCTAGCTTACTTGAAGGTTTCAGAGAGATGTTTTAGACAAAGGGAACAAAGATCTCTGATTCGTTATGGTCTGTTTTTTAAACCCGCAAGAAGGTTTATGAAACAAAAGTTACATCCAGACCTTGGTTTCAAACTGGAAATATGTTGTGTCCTTGGCTGAATGCTGAAAAAATCCTCATCTGGAACTAGAATAATCCAACCGGTGGAACTTTGATATCTTCATCTATTATGAAACAAACTAGAAACACCAAGTTCCCAAATCACACTTTATCCACAGGTTCCAATTTCCAAAAACAACCTTCTCATACTAACCTACAAAGTCAAACCTCCACCTTTCATAAATGCTTACAAAATTCCACATAGATATCCGAACAAATCAACCCACTTTAATCCAGACAAAATAATTCTTACTTTAATTCAAATAACAGAAATCATGCGTGTTAATGGTTATTATTTATTATCATGCTTGTTTTTATTTGATTTTTATTTTAAAATATTTTTTGCAATCAGATTTTATTAGTACGAATTTATAATATTAAAATATTAAAAAAGTATCATGTGTGAGTGTAGTTTTTTAAAAAAACCAATTTTTTTAAGTTTTTAATTTTAAATATTTAAAAAAAAATAAAAAATAAAAAGATGTCACTTGTTAAGCTAATATTGTGTAATATAACAGTGGCAATACCTGTTGTTATTAGAATAAAATATGAAAAATATTTCTTTTTTATGGTATGGTTTTTCTCCCTTAATTACAATAGAATGAGATTTTGTTTTGCTAATTGTAATATTGTGATTTTATACCTAGACTGTCAGTTGTGGATTTTTGTGTATCTTTAAGGGAGAATGGCCTACCTCCAAAATTTTTAAATTTTTTTTAAAAAGTATATTCCATTTTTTTTATTTTATAAAGTATAATATTTAGTAAATATTTAATGTTAATAAATAATAAAACATAAAATTAAATATAATAAAGAAAAAAAATTATTAAGATATTTTTTATGTTCTCTCTCATTTTTAAGTCTCTCACATATTTTACTCATCTTTCAATTTTGCATGATTTCTTTTGTTTTTTTTTAAAGGAAGTTAGACACAAATTCATTCTTTATGCTCTCATTTTTTCATGTGTTCTCTTGCATTTTTAAGATAAAAAGATAATTCTCTCTTGTCTTTTGATACTCTTGATAGTGAAATATTAATTTAATAGTCAGTGTTTTTTCATCTCATAAGTTTTTGGTATATTTATATTTTTATGAATATAGAAGTAAAAGTTATATAATATATGTTTTTTTTAACCATTTTTTAGTTTTTGCTTGATTATCATATAATTTTTTTAGTATTTAAGTCTCTTAATTTTCGATTAAATTTTGATAAATTATTTTTAGTCTTATTTTTTTTTAAATAAGTATATTGATGAAAAATAAAATAATAGATTTATTTTTTTAAAGTGAGAGAAGGAAAGATATCCGTGAAGATGGAAACAAGATAGATTTACTTTTTTACCTTCTTTACATATTTTCAAACATGATACTAAGATCCAATGATTGAATTAGAGAAATCATTTCTTAAGATTTGAAGAATTATAGGTAGGGGTTTCATATTAATTCTTTAAACTTAATCAGGAAACATTCTAAAATATGAGAGTATCCGATAAGTGAAAAAGTGAAAGAGGTGAAATTAGAAAAATTTATTTAAAATGGATTATATATCAAATATAACTTAAAAAGTTTCATTTTTTTCTAAGGAGAAATTCAATACTCAATTATATATATTTTAGTTAAATTAATAGCAATAATTAAATATATAAATTTTAAATATATTATGTTGGTCCCTTCAAAATTTTTTATGAAGATTCGCCATTGTAGACAGTTGTTGAACAAGGGTAGCTACTATAAATGTTCCCTTTTGTTCTTTACTTTCGGTGCATTGAAAGTAATAAAGACATTGTTTAATATTTTAATCTAAGATGATATTAAAGCACAAGAGACACATGAGGTTGATAACTTGAATCAACCTTATAAAAGCAAATATTAGTAGTATGACCATATTTCAAGAAGATTTGACTTTGGAAGTTGGCAAAACAACTTCCACGCCCTCAACTAGTACCCCACCACAATGACCCTTATTACTACCACCCGAGCTCCATAACTACCACGACCACCGCCGCCATGAACAAATCCAACAACAAAATGAGAGCGAGTGGCAATATCAAAGGAGTTAGGATGCGGTAGCCTTGTGAGTAGTTAACAGAGGGAGATAAGGACTTTTTGTTAAATCGAGCAATGCGATATTCATGGGCGAGAAGAAGAGCCTTAACTTCAGTGATAAGAGGTGTCGTAAATTTGCTTTCGATGACAAAAATCATAAAGGCATAATCTTGTGGTAATCCTTCTAAAATAGCATCCAATGTTCTGCAAGCGATATTTGATTGCCCACACCAGCAAGCTTGTCAGCAAGATTCCTAATCTGAGACAAGAACTCGCTCATCGTTTTGTCATCAAGAGAGGTGGTTCGAAGGTAGGTGCGAAGTTGACGAATGTGTGCCTTCGTCTGCAAATGAAAGTACTCATTAATTTTGTCCCATACCTGATATGAATGAGTGTAGCCAATGACCCAAGAGAGAACGAATTTCGATAAGAATGATAAAGCCAAGTGAGTAACAATTGGTCCTGAACTTCCCAAGCTTCATAGGCAGGATTCACTTTGCCATCTTGATAATATGTTTCGATAAGGTATTGTGGAGGAATGACGAGATTGACTACGAAATGCTGAAGCTTACGAGTTTTGATGATGTGTTCAATTTGTTGCTGCTAGAACAGATAATTGGTGTTATGAAGCTTCTCAGTAAGAGAAGTGAGAAAGGGCGAAGATGTAGAAGGAGTAGGTGTAAAGTAAGCCACTATAAAAAACATTAGGGTTTTAACACTACTTTCACTATTTTATTTCAAAAATAGTCTGATTACATGTTTTTTAGAACCTTTGGGTGTGCTTATTTTCCTTTTCTCCATCCTTACAATGCTCACAAACTTAACTTCAGATCACAAGAGTGTGCTTTTCTTGGGTATTCTTCCTCTCATAAAGGTTATAAATGTATCTCCTCTTCAGGTAAAATCTACATTTCTAAAGATGTGATTTTCAATGAACATCAATTTCCTTATTGTGATATTTTTCAATAACAACCTATACTTGTCTCTTCTCTCTCACCATACTTTAACCTTAATCATGATCTATTACCAATGTCCCTCACTCCTTTTACCCCTCCAAATTCTATTTCAGTTGCAGGTTCCTTACAACAATCTCTTGTATCTTCTCATACATATTCCCTCTTAATCAAAATACTGATTTGTTTGTGTCACCCATTGTGTCACAATATGCATCCCCCTCTCCCTCTTATCTTGAGTCCAGTGCTCCTATTGAACCTATTCCTAGAATTATTAATAATCATCCTATGCAAACCAAGTCCAAATCAGACATTCATTGTCCATGAATTTGTCCTTCCTTATTGTTGGCTCATACTAAACCCAAAGGAATTAAATAAGTTGTGTCTGACCCAACTTGGTTTTCTGTTATGCAACAAGAGTATTATGCATTATTAAAAAATCACACATGGGATTTAGTTCCTTTGTCCTCTGATCGACAAGCAATATGGTGTAAATAGGTGTTTAGAATAAAAGAAAATGTAGATGGATCCATCAACAATTATAAGGCTTAGTTAGTTTTTAAGGTTTTCATCAAGTCCTTGGCTTTGATTTTCATGACACATTCTCTCTAGTTGTTAAGCCTATTACTATTGGAATTATCATTATTCTTGCTCTATCTTATCATTGGGAGTTATTTTAGTTAGATGTCAACAATCTCTTTCTTAATGGTCTTCTCAAAGAGACAATTTATACGATTCAACCTCCTGGATTTGAGGTTGCTGATAAATCTCTTGTGTGTAAACTAAATAAAGCTATTTATGGATAGAAGCAAGCCCATGCCAATGTTTTTACAAACTCAAACCTACACTGATTCAGTTTGGTTTTCAGGCTAGTAAATGTGATCCATCCTTGTTCATCTACAAGCATCAATCTCAAATTGTATTTCTTTTGGTTTATATGGATGATATCATCATCACAGGCAACTCTTCTTCTCTCGTTTAGCAACTTACTACTCAGCTTAAACTCTACCTTTTTTCCAAAAAACCTTGGTCAGCTAGAGTATTTCTTTGGAATTGAATTTAAGCACTTACTTGACAAGTCCCTTCTCCTCACTGAAAACAAATACATTAAAGACCTTTTTCACGAGACCAACATGGCTACAACACATCCTATTTCTTCTCTTTTGTCCTCTACCTACAAGTGTGAGAGTGAAAAAAGGGTTGGGGAAAGCTCGTGTAAAGAAACATAACAACTTAGGTTAGCGGTTCACGGTGGTCACAAAATAAAAACTTATGGAGCAAAGTAGTTCGCACGAAAAGTTGTGGGCAAGAAAAGTTGTCTGAATCAATCATTGTTGGCGAAGGCTCTATTGTATGCGACAAGGTTCACCGGTTGTGTTGTTCAAAGGTTGGTCGGAAACCCTTCGTGCTTGGTCGAAAACCCTACGTGCTTGGTCGGAAACCCTTCGTGCTTGATCAGAAACCCTTCTGGGTGTTTATTTATGATTGTGATCTTCATGTTATGCAAGTCGTGAACCACTAAAAGCATTTAAATCTTTGTTGTGGTTGCAGAACTTTGACCCGCACATTGGAAGAAGACGAAAACATATGTCATTGGTTTTGCGTGGTTCATTGTCGGTCACCCTACACTTATTGAAAGCAGTTGAAGTTTTATTGTTGTGGGTTGTGAGTTTTTCGATTTTGGGTACGAATTTTCTAGTGTGGATGTTGTGTCATTCATTTAGTTCTGTTAGGGTACATTGTTGTTCTTTACATTTTAGGGGTTTTACATTTGTATTTCAATTAATTTTGATGATGTGTTTATATGTTTGAGATTGTGTTGTTTTGTATGATTACATTTGATGGTTTATTTTTAACTTTTGATTGTTGTGAAGTGATTTGAGTATTATGTTCCTTATTTTAGATTAGTGGACATGAGTGAAGATAGTGACAAGAGTCAAGATAGTAATTGTAGTGATGATAATGACAAGAGTGAAGGTAGTGAAATGGGATTCAATGATGCAATTGAGGTAAGTGAGTTGTACGTGATACATCTAAACATCTATTCATTGTGTTTTGACATATTTGGATCTAATTTTTGGTTATATGTTATTGTTATTTTGCAGATTTGTTTCAGGCATTCTTGTAAGACCAAATATTTAGGTTTATTGAATAAGAACTTAATTGAGGAGCAAAAGCTATGTATTGAAGGAACACCATTTTGGTGGTTCACTTTGTTGAATGAGTTTGTTAAGATAAGTTGAAATGTTCTTAGCGTGTTATGTAATTTGTGGGTAGAAAAAAGATGTGGTTTTTTACTTAACTCTAAAGTTGTGCCATTTAAGTTATTAGATGTATGTTTAGGTTTGAGATTAAGGATTATTAGAGATGGAATGGATTTGATGAGGCTGACATTGATAGTGTATTTAGGAAGAATTTTAGTGAGAAGAAGGTTACTGTTACCCTCATATATAATTATGTTTTGAATCAGTCTCACTATGTTGGTGAAGATAATTTTTGCAGGCTTTACATTTTATTAGGCATATCAGATTTTCTTTTGCCTAATAGAAATGGAACAATATTTCTCATACTTTTCAAAATTGTGGACGATTTGAAAAGTCTAGGTAAATATAACTAGGATGGTGTAGTTTACAAGTATTTGGTTGGGATTTTGTGCAAATGGGTCCATGGTTTTGAAGAAGCAAAGACATAGAAAACACTTCCATGTTGTGGGTTGTGTTTATTTATTATAGGTGAACCATAGTTAGTTACATGAACATACATAAGTTATTTTATATTAATTATTTTATTTCATTTAAATATATTGTATTTCTTTTGTTTCAGCTTTGGGCTTTTGATCAGTTTTTATTTGTGAAGAGAAAGGCTGCATGTGTGGGAAAGAAATATCCAAGGTTGTTACGTAGGATGAATATTAAAGTAGGTGACAGTGCTTTAAAAACTAGTTTGGAAAAAAATGTGGTAAGTTGTATTGGGTTTATTTATTTAGAGTTATGTGTTATGGTTTGATTTTTGAATTGTGGTTTTTTTGACCTATTTGGCAGATAGTTCCTGATTTCTGTGTCAAAGGAAGAGCTTGTTCATTCAGTAGTGAGAGAAGCGTATGAAGTACTTGGTCATCAATTTAAGAGAAGTAAAACACAACATGTTACAATAGGTGGAGCCACAAATAAAGATGAAGTTAGGGTTGTTATTGAAAACTAAGAACATCAAATTGCTGAACTTTGACGAGCCCTAGCCAATTTAGAAGTTGTGGTTGATGAGAGGAAAAATGAAAGAAAGAAGGTCTCGGATCCTATTCTTCCTTTAGTGGATATTGACGACCAAAATGGTGGAATCGATGAAGACCATTTTTATAGGAGGGTGGACACCAATCATATCAACCACGCACACAGTTAAAGACTCTTGTGAACCATTCTACAGTAAGGGTGAGGTGGAACCAATTTTGTTCATCACGTGGTAGTGTTTCTATTGGTGTTAACTCCCTACAATTTCAGGTTGACAACACAAGTGAAAGTGATGAAGATTTGATGTAAATATATTTAAAATTTTAAAACAAAATAAAAATAAAATTTGATGTAAATATAAATTTAAATAAATATAATATTGTTAAAACTATTTAATAAAAATATCACTATAATATCTATATAAAGGTTAAATTTAGTCTCAATTTGGTTAGAGACAAAATTACTCAATTTAAAAAAAAAATAGACCGAATTGAATGAATTTAATAAATATGACGAGATACAGTGACCTATTGAAATTTTCGAACAAATATGAATACTAAATATTTTAACCATTTTTTTAATATACTCATTAAATTAAATATGACAAATGAAAACACATGCACCCACTTTTGTCTTATGATTATAAAAATTAAAAGTCTAATTATTATGATTATTATTAAAATAAATATGTTATTAAACTTATAAAAATAAATTCTTAACCAATAATAAAAAGAAATATAAAAATTGAAGATAATATATAATTAATAAAATAATTTATATTAATAAAAAAAAATTGATTGTGAAATATGTATAAATAATTATCCCGAAGGAATCATAGATATTTATTTATTAGAGGGTTAATTATGTTTTAAGTCTTTCGTAAATTTGGAAAGTGTCAATTCAGTTCCTGATGAATTTTTGTGATATATTGAATAGTTAATATATCTAATTTTTTGAATTGAGGAATTGAGTTTCAGTATTAATTTTTTGTTGTTAATTGGGTGATGTGGCTCTTAAGTCGTTGACGTGGTTATTGTCTTGTTATGTCACCTTGCTAAGTTATCGCCATTATATAATCTTGTATTTCATAATTTTATGATTACATATTTATATTTTTATAATTTTATTCTTTTTTATTTTTTTATTTTTAATTTTATAATTTTAGTTAAATTTAAAAACAATTTTCGTTCAACATAGTAAATATTTGGAAAATATCTCATATCACGGCCTCTTGTAACAAAATATATATTATGTGATGACATTCTAGGAGGGTGACAATCAAGATAACTGCCACATCACACAGTTAACTACACCATTAAATGATAAAGACTCAATTGAAAATTTTTAAAATGTTAAGGACTCAATAGATCAGAACAATTTATTAGCAATTTTCAGTTTACAAATTGATTAGTGACTTCAAACATAATTAAACCTAGTTATTATATTTAATTTTAAATATGTATTATAAAATGCTTGTTGAGATTATGTTGGATAAAGACTAGGAACAAATATACTTGCCTAGAATATTTATTCCTTTAAATCTAAATTAACTTTTATTGGAATTGTTGAGGTAAAACAAAAATAACTTATCTCTATTATGTATTCAACTTTAAGTATCTTGATGTCAGCTTTAAGTATGTCATGACTAACTTTAAGTATCACGAAATCAAGTATCAGAGTTCGGTTAGGTAAACAAGTCTTTGAAGATCATAAACTAAAACTACGGTACAAGAAGGGTCGGTTCAAGGCTCAAGGAGGTGATGCCACTACTTAGGTCTCTAAGATAAAAAGGCCTCAATTTTTATTTTTAGTACTAATTGCTTGAGGTCTCCAAGAAAAACGACCTAAAAAAAGATTCATTCTTAAGTTTGTTTCAGGCCTTTAGAACCACTAAGTCGTCCTTGGATATAAGTAACTCGTGTTAATGGATGAATGAGTTTTATCGTTCTTTAAGCTTTAACATAATTATCCATTTTGAAGATTCCATTCTCATAATACCTTGAAGTTGTAACTTTTAAGAACAAGGTCAAAACTTTATGACCTTTAGTAGGATTGAGCAACGATTAAGTTGGATCAAGTTCGGATCCAACCTGATCACTCCAACATAATCTAAATTTAGCATTTTAAAATCTAATCCAACCATTTAATTTTTCAATTATTTGGATATGGATAATTCGAGTTACGAGTTAAATATAGGTAAGTTATTCAAATTTGAAATTCCAACCTATTCCATCATTCATACATGAGTTCCTCACAGGTAGAGTAATCCTTCAACTATAGAATTCACAACCGAAGAGCCACCATCGACAGCCTCCCATGCAACTTTGACAACCTCAACAAAGGGCCACATGCTCACAACTAAAGGGTACTCTTCCATTTACACGATTTCATGGCCCCACCACCAAGTTACAAACAACATCCATCACATTAAAACTTGTCTAAAGTGAAAAAAGGTTAAGATTTTTAGTCTTCTCATATGTGTTTGATTCCTTATTTTTCACTTGCCAAAGTAATACTTAATTACTACTTAGACATTACTATTTATTTAAATTAGTATTAATAACATTGTATTTATTTTAGTCCAAATTATTGCACTAATAAAATATATTTTAAACTTTTATGAGCAAATGACTTATGAGTTTTAGGTGTCAATATAACTCTGAAATCTCAAAATTCATAGTCATACTTAACATTACTTTATTTAAAAATTATAATCATAATCTTATGTATATTTTTTATTTATTTATCTCATTCAATGTTCATTTAATTTTTTTAGATAGTTAAGATGGTTTAGTTAATATTAAGTTTGTCTAATTTTAATCTTTTTTTTTAAAGTTAGTATATGTTAACTTATGTTAACCTTTTTATTTTTAATATTTATTTAAATTAAAATTAAATTGTAGAGTCAATTAATTAAAATTTTGGGAAAATATCAAAATAAGTTCTCATAATTAGTCCTACATAAATCTACATAAATTTTATCTCAATTACTAAAAGAAATACTATAATTGTACCGAAATTATTGGTTAACTGTGAGAGTAACTAAAAGGGGTTTTTGAAATAGGTCTTACGTTACGTTTTAATTATTGGGCAGAAATGGTTGGATCATAAGATGGCAACATTTTATTGTACTTTATTTGATTTAAATGAAGGGAGAGGACATTCTAATCAAGTGGTATAGAAAGAAAAGAGAGGGTCACTTGTTCAGAGTATAAAAGACTGCTAAAAGTTAATGGAGAGGGGAATAAAAATAACATTTTCAATAATTCAGGAATTTTATTTTCTACAAAAATGTAGTGAATATTCAGGAATTTTATTTTCTACAGAATAAAACGTCATTTTCATAATAATTGATTGGGTATTATATGAAAAGCCCTTTTAACAATAATTGTGATTAGAAAAATAAATAATTTATCCTTTCTTCCTTTCTTATTATTTCCTTGTCATTTCATTTTTTTTTTGGAGTTATAACCATTCATGTGATATAGTCGTCGTTGTTCACTAAATGTACCATTATAATAATTTCTAATTGTAACTTTTTATATAAATTCATGTCGGATATTATTGTATATCTTAGCTGACATATTAAAATCAAACTTAAACTTAAGTTTTCATAAAAAATAATGGTATATATATA
>Ga0214543_1002404_pt1 | contig 36680 bp, 25 predicted proteins | sample CNSS2metaG_FD_160094 | JGI IMG/M metagenome (GOLD analysis project Ga0214543, IMG submission 160094) | Root nodule microbial communities from cowpea collected in UCLA plant growth center, Los Angeles, California, USA - CNSS2 | ecosystem: Host-associated > Plants > Roots > Nodule | place: USA... | reverse complement strand
ATTTTATTATCACTTCCCATAATAATAACCAATAAGTCTTTATATTTTATTAAATCACAATTGGGCCCATCATAATATTTCAAATGAGTCACTAATAGAATTAATTCGTCAATTAATTCTAACACAAATAACATATGTCAGACATAAATATCATCTTACCTCAATTCGCAATCTCTCTAGTTGGTTTCTTCTCGGTTCGTGCACGTCATCTGCTGGTATCACTGCTTGGACTCATGGGGTTATCCGCGGAGAAGACTCTGACGATCAAGTCAGCCAAAAGATTATCAGAAAGTCAAATTTTGTGATTAAGAGATTAATGAATGCGTACCTTTAATTGTTGGGATCGATGCGTATTTATAGTTTATTAATTACGTTTGACTTTGTCATGGGCTGGGTTATTGATTGGGTCGTAGGTGGGCCTGGGCCTGGCCCAGGCCCCTTAATTCAATGATTGTTGGTCATAGGGGGTTTGTCTCAATATTCTAAGTCTGGAATGGTCAGTAGATGTCGTTCTGTCCTCTGAAGTAGGCGGCCTGGTTCGCTTATGCTTGTCGGTTGATTCATTTGATAACTGTTTGCATGCTTGCGGGCTATGTAGGCGAATTTTATCATATAGTCGTGTTAGGCTGTCTAGGTGCAATACAATTAATTAATAGGATAATACAATTTATAAAACAAGTTATTATGAGGCTAAAAGCATTAAATTTTATCTATTTTTGTAATGGATATATAGATTCCTAAATTAAGTGACAAATGGGTGTAATGGATATATAGATTCTTAAATTTTACTCTTTTTGTAATGGATATATTTGATTGATATTAAGTAGTAGAATTACATATTTATAAATATTTTTATTTATCATTAAGGAGAATTATTTACAATTTCATTATTTTAAAAAAATTGTTCATAAATTTAAATGCAAATTGTGATAAAAACATATTTACAAACAATTTAAATATAAGTAGTTATGACCTTAATGCTTTTTAAATAATATTCAGATCCATTTCATCAAAATACTTATAGTTCCCAACAAACCTTATATTGTTATTTAATTCTTTTTCAGAAAATTCTTACGTTTTATAAGTAACAATTTACTTTGAAATATCTTACACAAAAATAATAATTGCAGAATGAAGGAAAAAAGAAAGTGCCACTTACGAAGAAAAATAAAATACAAATTAGAGTATTTAAGTAGTTGTTATGTGTTGGGCCCGAAAATCACTTTATTAATATAAAAATAAAATAAACACAAGAAAACACATAGACATCACGCTCATGTCCTTTGACTTCGAGTCAAAAAATATATTTGACTTTTCTTATTTCTTAATACTTTTGTAATAAGAGTGTTGTTTCATAGCATATGAGACTTTTGGTGAAGGGAGGATATGTTGGTTCTCAAGTGGGTATTCACCAAAGTCCTACATCGAGTAATATGAAGAAGAGAGTAGCAAAAAAAAAAATACTATAAAAGTAAAGAGTTGGTTTTGAAGTTTCCACCAAAACTCAACATGTCTCTTAGGTGTATAGGGGACTTAGGTAGTTGTGTATCATTGGAAAGTTTGCAATTTTTGTTAGAAAAATTGCACTATGAAGGGTTTTCAATTTTGGTCCGAAAAAATGCACTTGGGTGATAAAAATTCTTGTTGAGTGTTTGTGGAAGGAAGGCTTGAGGTGTCGAACCATGTTAAATTTCCTATGTGCTTTTATTTATTTTTCTGCTCTTATTTTGGGTGTGCTTCCGCTTGAAAAGATTATTATTTTTAGTGAGCGCTTTCCCAACAGTGGTATCAGAGCATATCTGTAAGCCGCATAGCACTTCCTCCATGCACATGTCGCAAATCGCGACTCACACAGATCAGATCTCTATGATACATCACTCATTAGGCCACATGAACACTATTTGCAACCTCCTCCATAGATTTGGGAGTATCTCGCCACACATGAACTCCACTCTCTTCAAAGGATGTTGATTCTGGTCAATATGCCAAACTACTCATCTTCCTCCCTTGATTAGTCAATATGCCAAACTGCTCCTCTTCTTCCCTTGATTAGAAACAAAAAGGGTGAGCTAAATAAACAACATACATAAAATAACACTAAGTACAACATATCCAAATTAACTTAACCATTTCCTCATTTATAAAAAACTTTATATCATGACCCCCTTGTCTCATACCTATATGAGACAAGCACACATTCAACCATGGTCTTAGGGATTCCAATGCTTCCACGAACTTGATCGCTTGTAGTCCAATTCTATGAACCTTCCCACTCGTAGTCCAACACGCGTGAACAATGTAACACTCCAATTATTGGATGTCATGGAAAGATATAAAAGGAGCATTTTTAACGGAAACGATTATCGATAAAATGAACTTAAGTAAAAATTTATAATTTAATCTTTTAAAAAATCATAGTTCAAACATCCATTATCTAAATTTTTTAAATAACAACGAAATTGAAAATAAATTACACCATCTTTAATGTGTAATTTAACAACTTAATAAAAAAAATATAAACCCCGATTTCACCCATTTCTCTCGTCGGTCTACTACACACCAAAATCATCTGTAATATCATATGTTCCCGTATAACACACACATCATACGATCATCACACACACAACAAACACACAAACAAATAGGAGTAAGCTAACCACAACAATGATATATAAAAGAACTTTAAAACTTTGTGAATAATATTCAACTTCACATCTAAGTACTATACTTAAGCACATAATCACCATTACACTCCCATCATGTAAGAAAATAGAAACTAAAAATTGCCAACCAAACTATGACTAAGTTTGCTCACCCTAACATACGTCATGCAACATTACTCATCCGAACAACAAGAAAAAAATGACAGCAACATTTTAAATTGTGATTACTCTTGATTTTCTCTACCAAAAGGATTATATTTCAAGACCTTTTATGATTTATATATATAAAATAAATGTATTTTAAATATTTATAATACCAGACCAATATATATATATATATATATATATATATATATATATATAATATTCCAATCAACACCTTTAAATTTCCAATCTAATATAAATTGAAATTCAATATATAATCACATAACCATTGACGTAAAAATTAGATACACCATTATACATTGTAGAAAGATATAAGTAGCCCGCGTATCATTCACACCATAATAATACTTTAATGCACATTAAACCCCTAGTGGGACCCGCAAGTATAATAAAAAAACCTACTAAATAAAAGAAACCTGCTGAATAACATGAAATCCTATATCCCTCACGTAAAAGCAATTAAGTTTGGTTGCACCAAACATTTAAAAGCACCCACCATGCACCACATTATATACACTCTACTGCTGCACCACACAAGTAAAGGAAATAAAAAGAAAAGAATAAAGAGAATGGTGCCATACGTTCATCCTCATATTAACAGGGTGTATGAAACATGTTTTGAAACCTAGAGAGCTACCCACACCACCAACATTAAAATATATAAGTATATGACAATAAAATGGAACCATGCAAACAAGAAAGAAAGGGACTAGGCTTATAACGAACCAAAAGAAAATGTGAAGGCACAAACTTTGGTCAAACACTTGAAACCATACATTGCACCGTGCACATGCACCTAGCCATCTTAACGTGGTCCCACCAACTTAAAACAAGTTGTAAAACACCAATTTATGCATCTACCTAAATGTTGCAACCCAAAATCTCACAAAGAAGCAAAAGTAAGTTTATATGTGGATCCATCAAAGATGCCACGCTAAAACTATAATATGATTCCAAAAGTGAACATGAAAAAAAAAAGAAACTGAAACCTCATGCATACCCAAAATTCTAAGATTATTATGTATGCCAAACACGTAATTATCCACTCAAGGAAATACAAATGATACTAACTAAAAGAATGAAAAGAAATGCATGTGATACTATCCCATTTAACACAACCACAAGAAAGGTTTAAAAGGTTTAAATAACCCATTTTGTACCCCTCACATAAACTAGATATAGAGGTTTTTTTTTTCAGTGGTATGCAATTCAGTTAGCCTAATTACGGGAATAGGTATTTTTTTAAAAAAAAATTACAATTATAGGCAAAACGTGTGGGGCATATACGTTTTTTGATGAAAAAATTGTTAGGCCCCATGCGTTTTTGGGTCAAATATGATCAATGGATGAAATCGTGCAGGGGGTGGACGACTTTAAAAAAGAAATCGTGAGGGGCAATACGTTTTCACTTGAAATTGTGCAAGGGGGAACGTTTTTGTATTTGTAATCGATTACCCTCCGAAGTAATCGATTACTGCATGTGTTGCAGTGTTTGTAGGTTTAATGTAATCAATTACGGACATACTATAACCGATTACAGAATGAGTGAAATATTTATGGGTTAAATGTAATCGATTACATAGGTATTGTAATCGATTACAGTCAAATTTTCTTTTTTAAAAAAAGTTGAATAAATTCGAATTAGATACAAAGGCAATCATAATAATTTTTATTGATTTTATAGAGTTTTTTCGTCCATCAGAGAATAAAGTATATAAAACTATAGTGGATGAACGCATAAGATATGATAATGTCATAAAAATTGTGTTAATTTTGACATTCAAGAAAGAAGAAAAAAACATTGAAAAGTAAATTAATTGAAATTAAAAATGAACAAATTATTGGCAAAATGGGCATTGGCCCCTATGATGACCCTCAATACGATAATAAGAACATTGTTTTGGTTTATCCGTAATAGGTTGATCCATTTCGTTATGGATCCTTGTCGTTGTGGGTCTGGAAGGAAATTAGGACCTGTATATGTTGACCAATAGTCCTCATTTCGTAGTGGGTGAAATTGGACTTGATAAACCTTATTTATGTAATCAAGGTTGTAAATTAGATCGATAAAATTTGTAAGTGGCATATGAGCAAAAGAACAAACAACTATGACGTTATGACACGGTAGCCGACTAGCTTGAAAGTGACCACAATCACACCACCAATCATTTAATCTGACAGTGCATGAGATTGGTTTTGGCCGATATTGATGGGGGTCGATATCTCTTGCACCTCGAATTCAGAATTATCTCGATCGTGGCGTTGAACATGACAATATGCAGATTTTTGGTGATTTTGTTGGAGCAAGGCAGTGACGTCTTTTGAATATTGATGACCAACTCTTAACATAGAGTCTGCCTTCAAGCCACATTCAACAAACTAAGCATTTATGTTTTGAAATGTTATTTTCAATAGTGCACAGATAGGTATGATTGAGCCCCCTTAAGCACAAAGTTCATGCACTCCGCTAAGTTTGTTGTCATGTGGGTGTACCTCCGCCCCCCATCATAAGCCTGAGACCACTTATGTAAGGGGATTTAATCAATCCAAGCTACAACTTGCGAGAATTGGGACCTCAAAGCTGAAAGTTTTGCTTGCACTGTAGGTTGTTTTACTTCGTAAGCTGTGAAAAAGAAATATAAAATTAAATGAAATAATATTTTGTTTAAAGGAAAAAAATTTTGCATGTGGAATGTAAGGTTAAGAAAATGTCGTACCCAAGTTAATGAAATCTTTCTTGAGATCTTCATTTTTGAACCGGTTGTTGAAGTTGGAAGCCAAATGACATATGCAGTAGACATAGTGAAGATTGTTTGATTCCCAGTCAATTTCTTTCGAGCGTAGGGCTGACAAAATGCCTTTGTCTCTATTAATAATTAGGCATAGATTTGGTTGAGGAGTTACATGCTCTTGTAGTAGTTGAAAAAACCAAATCAATGTCTCTTTTGTCTCACCTTTTACTATTGCAAATGCCAAAGGAAATATGTTTCTATTTCCATCTTGAGCAATTGCAGTTAGCAAGGTGGCAGGATATTTGCTTGTTAAAAATGTTCCATCGACTTGAACAATAAGTTTACAATACTTAAAACCTTCAATGCATGGTCCAAATGCCCAGAAGCAGCGTTCCATAATGTATTTGGATGTCGCATCCTCACCATCAACATTAACTAGAGGACTGAAAAGTTGGAAAATTGTCCCAGGATTAGTCTGTTGGGCAGCTTGTAACCATTTGGGAACTTCATTATAAGATTGTTCCCAATCGCTATACTCCATGGTAATTGCTTTTTCCTTCGCTATCCATGCTCTTCTATATGTGACCGTATATCCGTAACGACTTTTTATGTATGTGACCAAGCTTTTGATGCGAATGTTTGGGTTTATCCAGACCAAATGAAAAACAATGGAAGCAATTTAAGTGGAATCCAAATTGCAATGATCCTGTGAAATTAATGTAGAGAAACATGTATGTCTACCGTCAATAGACTTGATTTCCCAATGATGTCTGATTTTACTATAACTAGCCCTCAAACGCCATTGACATCCATTGTTGTAATGGATGCATTGTGCAATGTAAAGATGTGGTTCGATTCTAAAACATTGAAGTTGTATCCATTGATGATGTGATAATGTTTTGCAAACAATGTTGCCTCTTTTGAATCGAAGTGCATCCGTTCCCGCAGTTTGACTTCCCCATATGGATTGTAATCCATAGTAGGAACCTGAACAATTTCTTGATCATTTGGATTGTCTTCATAAAAATCATCAGAAGTAAACTCATCCACGATGTCGGGAATGACTGGTTCATCTTCGATTGGATTAGACAAAGAAGATCCTCCATAATTCCATAACTCATTATGGACACGTTGGTATGGAAATGTATTGTAAGAGATTTGAGATGTGAAGTGAGCGGTGTATGTAGAGAAAAATTGGTACAAAAACAAATGGTGTTGTTGTTGTATATATAAGGACTTGAAGGAGGTTGCCATAGCATTATTTACGAAAGGCGTATGAGTATCCAGAACCAAAAGAAATGGGTTGGGGTGCGAATAGGAAAAAAATTTTGAAACCTAAAAATGTGCTACCCCTAGACGTTTTCACTTTGAAAACGCCCACCCCCCACGTTTTCATATAGAAAACATCACCCCCATATGTTTTCTACTAGAAAACGTCTACCCCCCAATGTTTTCTAATTTGAAAATGTTTTGCCCCCAGACGCTTTGTAAATGAAAAACGTTGGCCCCCTATATGTTTTCTTCTTACATATTTATATTCCCATGCTTCAACGTGATTCCCTGCACGTCTGCTGCACCATTTCTGCTTCAAAGTTGCCACATTACTATTCCAAATTCACGTTTCTTCACTATCACAATGCTATTCACAATTCATGCTTGCTTTGATTCTCTTCCTCTGCATTCACGTTACCTGCAACATTGAGAATTGTGATGAGAAACTTTTAAACCATTATTATTGAAGAGAAAGTTATGTGTGGTCAAGAGAAGAAGGCATGTGGCAGTATGCATGCGGGGTAGAGTAGAATAGGTAGTCATGAGTGAGAGAAGTTATGCTTTACGTGAGAGAAAGAGAGAAAAGAAAAAAAAGGTACCCATGTGAATGAATAGTTGATATAGTTGTTTAAATAGACATGGTTGGTGCAACACTAACTTCACATCAAAGAAGGCTTCATATCTTTGCATTTGTATTTGGAATTGCAGCACATCAACAAAAAATTCTCACCCGTCAATCTCACAGGTTTGGTCAAATTTGTGAATTTATTTTTGTGTACAATTTCTTATTGATTAAGTTTAAATGATATTCTGTTAATGTTTTCATCTTCTTTTACGTAGTTTATTATGGCTGAGAACAACAACCTTCTAGTAAACATGTCAGTCTTGCGTCATCAAGACAACCACATCACGAACCAGATTTGGGAAGGAAACAAGAGAGTGCTCCGGCCAAGACGCCATTCAATTTGAATTTTGAAACATACAGATCTGATTGACCCCAGGGTCAGAATGTTAATTGATGAAGCTTGTTTTGGGCACGTTTTGAAAGTGGATAATATGGAGATTAACCGCCTCATGGTAACAACACTTTGTGAAAGGTGGAGGATTGAAACTCACACCTTCCACATGCCACTAGGCAAAACAACTGTCACCCTAGAGGATGTGTCACTCCAATTTGGGGTGCCAATAGATGGCGAACCCGTCACCGGTTCTACTTCTAGAAACCTGCTGTAATTGTGCCAAGAATTATTGCAGGACATTCCACCTGAAAATATGTTCACAAGGAACTAGATAAAGCTGTCGTGGCTAAATAGCAGATTCCGGGAATTACCAGATGATGCCAACCTAGGAACAATTGAACAATATGCACGCGCTCATATCCTGATACTAATTGGCAGTATGTTGATGCCAAATACATCAGCTAGTCTTGTGTATTTTATGTATTTGCCATTGTTAAGAGACTTGGCTCATGTTTCAAACTTTAGTTGGGGATCCGTAATGTTAGAATGTTTGTATCGTGCACTGGATCACGGTACTAAGTTCCAACAAAACAACATTGGTGGATGCATGTTACTACTGCAGTGTTGGGCGTGGGAGAGATTCACATGTATCTCTCTAGAAATACAACCAGTCATGGATGACGAGATTGTGGTTGGCCTTGCGTTCCCCCTAAGCGTGAGGTGGTGTTGACAAACACGTTCCGTCTTCCATGACCAAACAACTGTGGTTGAGTTCAGGAAAAAATTTGATAAAATTCAACCAAAACAGGTTCATTATCACCAGTGCTCTACTAATTTGTTTATACAAATTCGCTATATATTTTTTTATGTTTAATACTAACCTTAATTTTTGCAGTTCTTATGGACACCATATCGACAACCCCTGGTTAATCGCTTGATCATCATACCATTTGTTATATCTCTCCTATTGCGCAATCATTCGATGATGAAGTGAGAATCATTTATTTTTGGTATTTCATAAATTATAAATTTTATTATTATTGAATTTCAAACATGTCAATTAATTACTATTTTTGTATCAGTATGACATGCCTGAGCAATATCATAATTCGCCTTCACATCAGCAGCTTCGTACGAATAGACCCTTTTCTAGCCTCCTTCACTCACAAAATCTGACTCCGGGTTATGGAAATTGGGATCAAAGAATGCAACCTCCATCGTCATCTCATCAAGTCCCCACTTCCTATGGTTTTTCCCACCACCGTCAACCTTTGGAGCGAGTCCATCCCAATTTTATGGTGGTTCATCTGGACCACAATTTTCCAGCTATGGGGGTGGTCCATGACAAATGTTTGGGACATCATCACTGACTCCACCATCCGTATATCGAGGGTCGTCATCTTCACAACAATATTACAGACTAGAAATTCCATTTCATGTTTTGGATGAAGGTTCTCAATCTGTGGAAGCACAAGAAACTAACGAGGAAAGTAAGTCATCCCCTCCTCTCACACAACCCGAGAGACGATCACGACGACCCACACGGAGGCCATCATGTGGCACAGGCAGCCATCGCTGAAGAATGTTACTGTATAATAAAATTATGACATTGTGGGACCATATTCTACTATGCATATATATTATTTAAATATGACAACTTTATATGTACGTTTCCAAAGCAATGAATAATATTTTTTTTCTTTTCACTCAATAATGGTGGCATTATGGTTATAAATACCACCCCCTACAACACTACCATTCCTTGCCATCAGTGGCGGATCTTGACCAAAAGTATTGGAGGGGCCAAAGTAATATAATTTTGAGATTATTAGATTCGATTATTAGTATAATGTTTCAAAAAATGGCTTTTCTAACTTAACAATTTGACCTTTAGTATAATATTTCAAAATATATGAAGTAGGGTCTATCTTGCTTTCATCTATACTTTCTTTTTTATCACTTTTAAAAAAATGAATTTATTCTTTTATTCTTTATCAATATACCTTCTTTGTAAATAATATTAAAAAATAATTTTTCATAATCCAATAAAAAATTGAGACACGTAATTATAAAATAAATATTACAGTCAAGTCACAATTAAAAATTGGTTATGAAAAAACTCATAATACATTATTTTTTTTCTATATTCATAAAAAATGAATATACAAAAAATTCATGAGATAAAAAGTAATGTTTTTATTATCGAGACAAGAGACAAGAAAGGAATAAGATAAATGAGAAATGAGAGCAAAAATAATGAATTTGTGTCTTCAAAAACAAGAAAAGATATGATAGTGAGAAATGATTATAATTTGTGAAAAACTAAAAAGACGATGAGAAGGAAAATAAAAATTATCTTAATAAATATTTGGTTTAATTACTCTTTTGATTCATGCTTTCGTTTAAAAATATTAAGTTGGTCCTTCAGTTATTTGTTTCAATTTGGTTCCGATTTTTGAGAAACGGATGCAATCTTGTCTTTTACGATAAATTTCGTTAAATTTCTTGAAACGGATCAATAATTTTTTCATTAAAATTGAAACGCTTAGTATGAATAATTTGTTTTGTTGGTGTAATTAACATAACCCTCGCACCCCCAACTGCCTCCACCATTTTTCACCATTGTGGCTTCGTTTCTTAACTAAATCAAGTCTCGTTCATTGCAATCTTTCTTATTTTCAATTCTCCACAAAACCCACCGATTAAAATCGTCAAAAACACCCAAAAATGGTTGAATCTTCAAGAAAACGCAAGACTCAAACTAGTGCCCGTCGTCACCGTGGTGTCGCCGCCAACGAACTTGATGAAATTATTGCCCCCTCACAGCCACGTAGACTCTTCTCATCCGTAACTCAGTATGAAAGGTATTCTTCCAAAACTGAGTTCTATGATATACTGCATAATTTAGGATTATTACCTTTTTTGACTAATCGTCAATGCTATTATCCGGAATTAGTTAGAGTCTTTTATTCTAACTTGCAAATTACTAATGAAGGGGTTATTATTACTGAAGTTAAGAATATACAAATTAGAATGGATATAAATATGTTTTATCGTATAACTAAGTTGGGGACTCAAGGTGTCTATTTTGAGGGAAACATGGTGGAGGAATGGAGAGATGACTATTCTAGTCACAATGCAAAATTAATGATTTATCGTGACAATGTCAATATTAGAGGAAGAATATTGGCAGGGCAAATGAAAGTGGAAACATTTATCCTGCACTACATCATATGTCGATTGCTACCCCGAACAACTAACTTTGCTGAAGCTACTAAAGAAGACATTATATTAATGTGGGCAATGCTGATTGAAAGGGAGCTTAACTAGGGTCATTTGGTTAGATAATGGATGAAAAAGGCATTAAGAGACCATGCCCCTTTACCATATGCAAACCACATTACTGACATTTTAATTAAGTTTAATGTTCCTCTTGAAGATGAACCATTTGAGGAGGTTAATTGGAGAACAGACTCAATTGGTGCTGAAGTTATTCATTCCTTTGGTTTTGTAAAAAACCAAAATGGTCAATGGGTTCATAAACATGATCTGCAGGATCAACCTATTCATGATGAGCGCACACCATCTCCATCGCCTCAGCCTACCTAGGATGCATCTACTGCTATGCTCAATGATATTATCCATAAGATATGCAACCTCCGAGCTTTTGTTGGTTCAAGATTTGACAGTATAGATGCTCGGGTTGGTCAACTTGAGGAAGACATGGCTTACGTACAACGCCAATTTCCTCCTTCTTAGATGCATTTCATTTTTATTTCATTCAAAAACTTTGTATTTGTTTAATGCACCATCTACTTCACATTGACATTATTATTTGTTATATTAGCACTTTAATTAATTTTAATGTTTTTTTCCTATTTTTTCCACTGTTTTTAGTTACATATTCGACATTATTATTATCATTGCTTTTGTATCCAGTTAAAATTTTATGAACCTTTTTTTTTTTTAAATTACGCCTGTAATCGATTACAGTATGTCTGTAATCGATTACATTAAACCTAGAAACACTGCAACACATGCAATAATTTATTACATTAGAGGATAATCGATTACAAATAGAAAAACGTTCCCCCTCTGCATGATTTCAAGTGAAAACGTCCTCGCCCTCGTCCACGATTTCCTTATTAAAGTCGTCCACCCCTTGCACGATTTCATCAATTGACCATATTTGACCCAAAAACGCATAGGGGCCTAACAATTTCTTCATCAAAAAACGTTCAACCCTTACACGTTTTTCCTATAATTGTAATTTAAAAAAAAAATGCTTGTTCCCATAATTAGGCCAACTGAATTGCCTACTACTGAAAAAAAAAACAAATATAGAACCCTAACATTGAAAGCATAAATTATAACTACAAAGACCCCTGCACCAACGTGGCAAGCCCTCTGATTCATGCCTTGCATAGTACCACCACCCCAACAACAGGTAATGCATCTCCCTTGCTTTACGGTAACCACATACAGACACAAAGGACCCCTGGGCATCCCTCCTCGCAAGCACTACCATGACACAACCACAAAACCCATGCAATTCATGTTCTTAAGGTCACCATGAACCAGGTATTACAATTTCGTACTTCACGAAAAACGAGTACGCATCACCTAGAACAATTCATCCGCATAACCATCTAAAACATCACGCCAAGCACGAAACAACAACAATGCTAGCATTCAACATTCACTAATATATTCAAACTCAAAAAGAAAACACAACATACACAACATCCATGCACACTCCTCACTTTTCATACATCAATCGACAAGAACATCAGAGAGTATAGACCGGTTTAGCTTCGCGTACCTAATTTTGCAAGTTATTCAAAGCGTCTCTAACCTCTACCTCCACTCTTCGCGTTTTCTCACACTTTGAAACCTATAGTGTTTTCTCTCTTCTCCTAAAACCCTTGCTTTTGACCTATAATCCTTTCATTCCTAATATTTTCTAATATTTTCTGTTAATATTATAGGAAATAAATCTTAGATATTGGCTGCCTTTGTTATTCAATAAAGAAAAGAATATATGGCAGCAAAATATGTTTCCATTATTAAAAGGAAAAAGGATAGGGGGTGGCACCAAGGGTTTCTAAACAAAAGCTAAAATTGAATGTTGCGTTAAAACAATATACTCATAGTGCATACTGCAACCACGGAAAGGAGAGAGAAAAACAATAGAAAGAAATCCCATTCTTAAGCCATAAGGAATCGAATAATACACCTTCATAAAGCCTAGCAAAAACCCACCACTACACCAAATGAAATTTTAGAATGTAAAGTGCGCCACAAATATATAAACATATTTATTTCCCATTCAATAATTTAAATAAATAATATAAATAAATAAAGCGCTCTATTAAATCACTCTAATAATTATTCCACATTCTATAATTCACTAAAATAGTTAATTTAAATAAATCAACAATCTTTACCAGGCCATCACTTTTCCCCTGTGGGTTGCTCTTTATTCTAATATTTTTTCGGGTCTTACAAACACCACCTGTTATGAACCTCCCCGCTCACAACAACCTCAAGTGTGAGCATGGAACATACGAACCTCCTTTCTCGTATACCCACATAGTACATCCAATATTAACCTCCCTGTCTGTATCCATCACACATTTTCAACTCCATCACGAACCTCCCCGCTCGTAATTTATCCAAGCATATCCCAGACCAAAGACTGCCATGCAACACAACAAACAACAACTTGCCCCTGAAGCATCACCTAGCGTGGCCTAAACATCGCAAGGCGATGTCGTGCTACAGATCGCCTGGCGGTTCCATAACGCCATTGGGCGCCACCCTCCTAGGACCTCCCTGGTTTTTCACTATCGCCTTTGCGGTTTACTCCGTGCCGCCAGGCGCTATACTAGTTGCGTGATAACTACTGCTTTAGCACCCCCAAAGTAGGTTTTAACACCTCAAATGTCTCAGATACACCTCTAGACTACCAATTTAAGTGTTTATATGTTGCAAATAAATTCAAAATCACAATATCACACATGATACATCCCAATCATATAAGTTCACATATATTCCTCCATTTACACTCATGCTAACACTTGAATGGGACCAAACATAACCCACACTCTTACACATTATGAAACATCAGTAACATACTAATTTATTCATAGAAGGCATGAAACTCGCCTCAAGCAGTACATATAAGAATCTCCCTCTTTACCAATTCATCATGCCAACCCCCAATTCACATATTCACTTAGTCATATAATTTCACATTGGTCTCATATTATGCAATACAAAAGACGAACTCCAAAATAATATCATTTCATTCATTCCAATGCTTCATACCAAAATTTAGCATCACTACATGATCATGCACTCATATATAGACTCACATTAATAGTAACTTGAATTTAACAAGGGATTATTCATACTTTTAGTGAATTCAAATCCAACTACCACCTAAGGCCATAACTCATGCAAAATCATATAATTAAATTAGGCAACACCTGTACTAATTCATTTACCAAATACCTCATCCCAAAATCAAGTTTCACAAAACTAACCAATTATATTAGTGCATCAAACCCACAATAGTACATTTGGTCTAGTTTTATTCCATTAGTACATGCATCAGCCTAATCAACTCCAACAGAATCCCCCAACTCGTGCTTCACACTGTCAACCACAAAAAAGTTGCTGGTCAGTGGTTGTCATCTGGCAGTAGACTAATCACTAGGCGATGCATCAGGTTCTAGGTAAATTCTAGATTTTCCTACACCTAAGAGAACCCTAAAATTCCAAACCCAATCCAACCATGCACTTTCACCAAATTCATATGTAACATGCATCCAGAATTCATGTATATTCAATGAAGGGAGAAAAGGGCATCCCGACTTATGCATATCACAACATACATCATTCACGAATTAAACAATTAGGTGTAGCTTCCCTTACCTAGATTTCCTGCTCCAATTTTGCTCCTAACCTCTTTCTTGATCTAAACTTGATCACACCCTGCCTTTTCCCACCAAGAACCCTCATTATTCTTCCTCTCACTCTTTGGTCAAGGAGTTATGCTCTCCCAGAACCTCTCTTTGTTGCCACAAATATGTCCCTCTGTTTTCCCTTCACTAGACTATTTCTTCTCTCATTTTTCAGTGCAAAAAAAAAGAATTAAATAAAAAACGAAAATTAACTACACAATGGTAATGGCTATTCCATTGCCATTTACTGAACCTTAATTGTCACTCTCTTCTACCCTTCTGGTTTCTCATAGAATTTCTAGGGTTTCTAGGCTTCCTACCACTTAGCAAGACAATTAATTAATTAAATTAACACACTAATGACATATACAGGATTCAAACCCAAGTCCTCTCTACACCATCCAACACGCTCAACCACTTGGGCTATCATTGTTCCTTATTAAGATTGGAAAATTCAATTCCTTTAGGGTTATCTCCAACCCACAATTATTGATAATTAAATATTTATTTATATTTAGTTTTACCAAGTCTTACAGAAACCCTAAGCTCTTAAGCCTCTCCTTCAACATCGACTTTTACACTTTCACATTTATGATCAACCCTTCATGGTTTAGACACTACAATACTAAAAACTAGAAACAAATTGTGTTGTTGATGCCTCCCTAATCTAAGAATATTCATACTTTGAGAAAATGCTCTTCGATCTCTACGATTTAAGAAGATGAAGTGGTGAGTGTAACATCCCGACCGGATATTACGAATTTAAATAATAAAATCAAGAAATAAATAATAAAACTTCATTTATTAACTGATATTCCCAAAACGCGTGTCTTACAGTGAGTGGTATATTCGTCGCTTCGCTCCCTTGCGCTTGTTGTGGTGTGGGTTAGCCCCAATTCCTTGTTTTATTCATTGTCTAAAATGTCCTTAGAGAATGAATTTAGTGGATTGGACTTGATGCAACTCTATGAGCAACAAACAAATGTACAAAGTATGAGCCAACTAGCACAAAACAAGCTTGTAATGTCTCCCATTTGACATTAGCCTATTCAAAGTCCAACCTAAAAAATGACTGGTGGTGCTTTTGTAAATAAGATATCAAACTTGATGTTAAATCTTTGAAAATCCAACGTCAAAACTGATTATGACATCAACCTAATACCAATTTGACGTCAATAGACGTCGGCCCAGCAACGATCTGACATCAATGGATGTCGGCCAGTACCTGTCTGATGTTAAACTATTTTTTATATCAACTCTAACGCACTCACTTTCTATGTCCTTATTCTTTCGCACCACCTTCAAACCTTCATCCCCAACGCCAACGAAAACCTCCATTAGTGAGTTTTGCTTCACTTTCCACCATTGAATTTGTTTTGCTTTGATTTATGGTTGCATTTTTCCATTTTGCACCGATTGATTTTGCCTTTATCCCTTTCATATTCATTTGCATTTTGAAGGAGTGAAGAGGGTGACGACAAGCTCTACAACGATGGCGATGGTGTCAAGCTTTATAGCGGTGACGATATGGCTAAGAAGGTTAGTATTCATTTCCTCCCATTGCACTTTGTTCCTTGTATGTGGCATTGGTTGTATTTTGTCTTTCCCATTATTATTTTTAATCAGTTTCTTTGGCATTTTTTGTTTTACTTAAATTTTGGAAATATTTGTAGCATGAATTTTAGATTTATTATCATATGTTTTATATTTAAATAATTTTAATTTTATTGGTGCAATGTTATTTTAACATTGAATGAACCTTAATTATTTGTACTAAATCTTGAATTGTCTGATCAGACAGTTTGGAAAAATTATTTTTCATAACTTGCTATAACGTGTACATCAAAGTTTATACATAAAATTGATAAAATTTTGATTGAGAGAGCATTTTGTGTTGTTCTCCGAATGCATATTTAATTTTGGTCATGAATGATCACTTTCATTTTGTGTACTTTAGAGACCAATCTGAAATGTTGCCAAAATTTTATCAAATTTTATGAATTTAGACTTCATTGTGTTTGTGTTAGTAAATTACGCAGAATATATTTTCCGAATGGGTATGGCCTTACCTTGTGAGAATTAAAAATCTGAGATTGATGGAGTTTGTTACAAACATAGTATGGATCCAAACTTGATGAATGAATGTCCCATGAATGAAAAGTATGAAAAAAGAGTTTCTATGTTCTTGTAATATGCTCAAGAACATGCAATCTCTATGAACAGGACATAGTTTTGTCCTTGTGTTTGTTATCTTAATCAAATATGTCAAGACTTAAGCATAATGTGTGATCATCTATTCATCTTCAATATAGTGAGAGGTTATACAGTTTGGACTTGCCATGGAGAAGTATTACACAAGCCTACGATCTCACAAGTAACATATTATGTAGGTAAATGGATGAGTGATCATTTAGAAAACATTGTATGTGATGTTGTAGAATAAAATTTTAGGAGAGCTCATTTATATGATTCTCTTAAGACCAATTCAGAGGAAGAATTGTACCCAGGATGTGCTATTTTTACACAATTGTCGACAACTTTTAAATTGTTCAGTTTAAAAGTAAGGAATGGATGAATGATATGCTTCCAGAAAATAACATGTTACCTATCCGTAATTATAAGGCAAAAAAATTCTATGTCCAATGGGTTTGAAATACCAAAAGAACATCCATGCCCCCCTCCCAATGATTGTGTATTATACAGAGACAAGTTTTCTTCAGAGAAGGTATGTCCAACATGTATTTTATCGCGTTTTAGAAAGACAGTTGATGAAAATAGTGGTGATGAAGACAAAGATAGTCCACATGCTAAGGTGGTGTGGTACTTGCCTATAATACCTAGGTTCAAATAATTTTTGTCCATTAAAGAAGATGTGAAGAACCTGAAAGTGTGTTGATCTTCTTAGACACCCAGTTGATTCTCCACAATGGAAGAAGATTGATGAAACATTTCCAGAATTTAGTATAGAGCTAAGAAAATTAAGACTTGGACTTTGTTAACTTCCTTATAAAGTTAACATTACATACAAATCATTCATAAAGACAAACATACCATAAATAGACTAAACAAAACTCAATTATCCGGATATATGCATTGATATTAGACTTTGGCAAGTTTTTGCACTTGTGGTGGCCTCTACTGCTTTGTAGAGTCATTGTCAATAACTTTCACCCTGCCACATATAAGGGTGGCAAAACGGGCCAACCCGGTCCGTTTTGCCTCGACCCTTATGTGGGCCATTAAAAACAGGCCAGGCTGGCCCGTCAAAGAGAAATTAGCCAATAATCATAACCTGTCTCATACAAGACGGGCTAACAAGTCAGGTCGGGTTGACCCGTTAGTTTCTTTTTTCTTTTTTTTAATTTTTTAATTTTTAAATTTTTTTATATATACATATAAATTAATATTAAAATAAAATAATTTTTTAACTTTTAATTGATTAGTTAATATTTTTAATTAGACAAATTAAAGTAATTAAATATTAAATTACTCAATTATAATTAATAATCGAGACTTACTTTGTAGGTGTTAATGATTTAAATTATAATACTATTATATATTTACACATTTAATAAATATAATATAAAAAATTAATCTTTATAATTATTTTTATTTTATTTTATTTATTAAAAATGGGCCAACTGGTCGGGACAGGCTGGCTTGTATTTTGACCCGTCTAATTGATAAGTTGGACGAGACGAGGAAGAACAGGCTAACGGGTTGACATCTTCAACTAACTCATAACTATAACATCTCGGTCGGATATTACTACTTTAAAATAAAAGGTTAAATTACTCTTTTGGTCCCTCTATTTGTCAAAAAATTTCAGTTTGGTCCTCAAGTTTTTCGTTGTCTCAATTTGGTCCTCATTTTCTTAAAAATGACTCAATTTGGTCCTCGCCGTTAATTTTGACCAGACGGTGTTAAAGTCAACGCCACGTGTCAATTTCTATGAATTTTTTGATTTTTTTTGAATTGTTTTTAAATTTTTTTTTTATTTTTTTTTATTTTTTACACGTGTCATTTCACAGTTGTGCCACGTGTCAAAATGACTCAATTTGGTCCCTATATTTGTTTTTAATTTCAATTTAGTCCCAATTTTTGTAAAAATGAAGCAATATTGTCCCTCCTTAGATTGACACTCAATTAATCATTGTATACAACTTATGATGATATTATTAATAAAATTGACATTTTCATTAAATATTTGTAGAATTATTTTAAACAAGTTTTTTTTTAGTTTTATTATTAAACAAAGTTAAACCCCAAACTTAATTTCAAAAATTAACAATTTGACCTCGTATATAAAGGCATCAAGTGTATCATATTATACAAACTTAGTGAATGTAACGTCCCATTTAATTAATAAGCGCAATTAAAAGAACGTCACACACAAATAGTATAGTAGCATAGTCATGGGGTCTTAAACACAACCCCTACAAAACCTAGGCACACCACGATGTCAAAAGTATACCAGATACAACAATCAACAGCAAAACCCAAAAGAAACTAGAAGTCATAGTCCAGGAATAAAGCCCACAAAGGCCCAGATCCAGTCCAAGCGGACTATGCAGCAGAACCTCCTTCACCCTGATTATTTCGGGGAGTTCTCACCTCTGCTCACATCAGCAAGTTGATGATCATTGCAAAAGAAAAGACCACACCACGGAACACACAACCACAAATAGTAGGGTAAGCTAGAGCATAAAAATAATTTCATCATGCAATCAGATACGCTTCCACAGTCAACAACATTTACATCACCCAAGCATGTTATGACTTTTCAAACCAATACACTAAGACTCGACTCGACTCATCCGGATATATATAACCTGGTCGGATTCAGCGGATGCTCGCACTTGTGGTGGATACCTCTGCTCACCCCCGAGTTGTGTGTTTCAAGTGTTACAATGAATCATTTCCCCCACACAAGGTTATCCCTTAATGAGTTTCAGGCCTCATGCTACTCTCATCATAGGAGCCAGTCCGCTCTAACTGAGACTAACTGACTCCTTAGAGTGTCAGGATGCAGTCCTTACCTTGAATCCTTACCAAGTTACACAGATGGGGCACCACCATGGATAGCCACTAACATGGGCCATGGAATTATGTCCCGACTACTGAAGCACGACCCTGAAGTCTCACCTAGAGACTCCAGGGGATTATGTACTGACCACTTACCAACATATACAAACAGCTAAGAATTAAACACATATATCATGTTGAATCAGTACCAACTCGTTATTACCAACCATGAGTAAAGTGTCTCCTCCCATACCAATGCCATGCCACTAGATTACCAACCATCAACGTTCATCGTTACTCATGCCAAATTTGTGACCAGATACATATCCAACCCCTCATGTATAATTCACATAAAGATCATGCTAAACTCACAATTTACCACATGTAAACCTCCCCTAATCATGTATACTCATCCCCATCATGCCATCATACAGTAATCCAATTAATTACATGCCAAACATCCAAGAACGGGAAAGAAATGTCAAACTAGATCGCACTCTCGCCCAGCCTCTCGCTCAAGTAGAGGAGTCTCGCTCAAGCGAGAGAGTCTTTCCCTCAAGCGAGCTCTCTTCGCCTAGGCGAGGTGTCAAAATCCTGGAACAGTGGCCTCTGCGCTGCCTCGCTTAGGCGAGACCCTCCTCGCCTGGGCGAGATGCTCGCTCGCTCAAATTGAGTTGGTCAACTGAGCGACCCCTCGCGCGAAAATACCTGGGCGAGCCCCTCCTCATCTCGCCTAGGCGAGGCAAGCTTTCTTGGGCGAGATTATCAGTTCTCACCCACTGTTCACTCGCATTACAGACCAAAACCAAGCCAAACAACGCAATAGTACATTTCACAAACTCATAGCAGTATACAGATCATTAAATCACACGAAAAATACATAAGCAATCATGGATACCAACGATTTCACAAAAAGACCCTAACTTCCCGTATCTGGAAAGGGTTAGCAAGGACGTTGACGTCACGACCACGAGCACAACAACTGTAGGGAGGAACTACAGAGCTGATATAAAAACAGAACAGAAGCAGTAGATGGGATTAACAGGAGATCCTTACTGGGAAACGAAAGACGATTAAAGGGGGACCAGCATGAACTAGGAAGGAATACTTACGTTGACCAAGAAGGAGCTTGAGCGGAACTTGACGGTCGTGAGGAATCAAACCCTAGCAGAGACGTTAACGGTTGCGACTCAATGTTCTCTAAAAGTGAGGGGACAGTGAGAGTTAGGGCAGACTTAGGGTGGTTTTATCTGTTGGGCCAGTCCTTAGGCCCACTCACAAGGGGCAGCCCTTTAACTTAGGGTAGAGGGAATAAAATAATTTTAGTGGGCCTTACATTCTCCCCAACAAGAAAAATTTTCGACCTCGAAAATAAAGACTTACCAGACAAACAGATGTGGGTGTGATTTCCTCATATCCTCTGATCCCAGATGACTTTGACAAGATTGACCGTTTTTCCTCTACGTTCCTCTACTCGACTTTTCTCCAAGGCAATGGGTGGCACTTCCACAGTAAGATCCTCTCTGATCTGTATATCCTCAACTTCCCACACATGAGCCGGATCGAACACATACTTCCTCAGCTGTGAGACGTGGAACACCGGATGAAGGTTTGCCAACTGAGGAGGCAAAGTTATTTCATACGCCACCGGTCCAATCTTCCTGGAGATCTGATAAGGACCAAGAAACTTGGGCGAAAGCTTCCTTGAGCGGAGAGCCCTTCCCACGCCAGTGGTTCGGGTCACCCTCAAGAACACATGATCCCCAGCCGCAAACTCTAAAGGTCTCCTCCTGTAGTTAGCGTAAGCCTTCTGTCTACTCTGAGAAGCCTGCATTCTGTTCCTCACCATCCTCACCTTCTCGGTGGTTTGTTCTAATAACTCTGGTCCAACAAGCACTGCCTCCCCATCCTGATACCAACAGAGAGGAGTCCTACACCTCCTGCCATAAAGAGCCTTGTATGGCGCCATGCCGATGCTCGCATGAAAATTGTTGTTGTAAGTGAACTCTATCAAAGGCAGTACCTCATCCCAAGCTCTTAGGTGGTCCAATATGCATGTCCTCAACAAATCCTTCAGTGACTGGATCGTTCTCTCAGACTGACCATCGGTTTGAGGATGATAAGCCAAACTCATGGTGAGCTTGCTACCCATAGCACTCTGTAGTGTCTGCCAAAACCATGAAGTGAACCGCGGGTCTCTGTTTGACACAATACTTGACGGTACCCCATGCAACCTCATTATCTCCCTAATGTACAGCTGAGCTAACTTGGTCATAGGCATTCTCAAGTTCATCACCAAGAAGTGAGCACTCTTGGTCAGTCGGTCCACTATGACCCAGATAGTGTCATGTCCCCAAAAAGTCCGTGGCAAATGGGTTACAAAATCCATGGAGATGCTATCCCATTTCCACACCGGTATCTCTAGAGGTTGTAGAATCCCATCGGGTCTCTGGTGCTCTACCTTTGCCTTCTGACAGGTCAGGCAGGCTGATACAAACTGGGCCACATCTTTCTTCATCCCCTGCCACCAGAAAGTTTCCTTGAGGTCTTGGTACATTTTAGTCATGTCGGGGTGTAGACTAAGGCGACTCTTGTGCCCTTCCTCAAGGATTAACTTCTTTACCTCAACATCATCAGGCACACAGATCCTGCCCTGAAACCTCAGGACATCATCATTACCCAAGGTAAAATCCCTCGTTTCATCAGACCCAAGCTGTTCTTTAACTGGATTCAAATTGACGTCCAACAATTGCCTCTTTCTAATCGAGCCTAAGAAGTCACTAGATATAGTCAGGTTGCTATATCTAATGAATTCAGATCCCAACTCCACCTATAGCTTCATATCTTGAAATTTCTTTAGTAACTCCACTTCCTTGATCATGAGGTGTGGAGTAGGCACTATCTTCCTACTCAAGGCATCTGCTACCACGTTTGCCTTCCCCGGATGGTACAAGAGTTCAAAATCGTAGTCCTTTAGAAATTCCATCCACCTTCTCTACCTCATGTTCAGCTCTTTCTGGTCAAACAAATATTTAAGCCTTATATGATCGCTGAGTACACGGAACTGGGCACCATAGAGGTAGTGCCTCCAAATCTTCAAGGCAAACACAATAGCCGCCAACCAAGTCATGAGTGGGGTAGTTTCTCTCATGCACCTTGAGTTGCCTCGAAGCGTAGGCCACTGCCTTCTTCTCCTGCATCAACACACAACCCAATCCTAGATGAGAGGCATCACAATAAACCTCAAAGGGTCTTCCAACATCAAGGATCACTAGGATTGGAGCATTCGTCAACCTTCTCTTCAGTTCTTGGAAACTTTCCTCACACTTATCCTTCCAGGTGAATGGTTGGTCCTTCCATATGAGTTGGGTTAGAGGTGCCACTATCTTGGAGAATCCTTCTATGAACCTCCTATAGTAGCCAGCTAGCCCCACAAAGCTTCGTATCTCTATTGCAGACTTGGGACTTTCCCACTTAACCACTGCCTCAACTTTAGCTGGATCCACTACAATGCCTTGTGTAGATATTACGTGCCCCAAAAACTGAACTTCATCCATCCAGAACTCGCATTTGGACAACTTGGCATACAATTGCTTCTCCCTCAGGACACTAAGCACCAATCTCAGATGTTCAGCATGCTCCTCCCGAGTCTTGGAATATATAAGTATATCGTCTATAAAGACTACGACGAACTTATCTAAGAATGGCCAGAAAATCCTGTTCATGTAGTCCATAAACATCGCTGGAGCATTGGTCACACCAAAAGGCATAACCACGTACTCGTAGTGGCCATATCTAGTCCTGAAGGCCGTCTTCTGTACATCCTCAGCCTTCACTAAGATCTGATGGTATCCTGACCGTAAATCTATCTTCGAGAATAATGATGACCCATGCAACTGATCCATAAAATCATCAATTCTTGGGAGCGGATACTTGTTCTTGATCGTCGTTTTGTTCAGTTGCTTGTAGTCCACACACAAACGTGAACTCCCATCTTTCTTCTTCACCAACAGCACTAGTGCTCTCCAAGGCCAAGTGTTGGGTCGGATAAACTGCTTTTCCATTAGCTCCTCTATATGTTTCTTGAGTTCCACCAACTTTGCTGAAGCCATACGATACGGGGCCATCGACACCAGGCCAGTTCCGGGCACTAGGTCAATAGAGAACTCCACCTCTCTATTGGGAGGCAACCTTGGTACCTCATCTGGAAACACATTCAAATTCTTGTACCACCGGTATGATAGACTTCTTTTCTCCTCCCTCCACCTCTAGATGTGTAAGGATCATGAAACACTTAGCACCACCTTGTAGTTCCTTCATAACCCCTTGGGATGATAACAACTCAGGCTCCTCTGAGTCGGGGAAAATCAGTCTCTTTCCTCGGCAATATATGAGAATGTGATTGGCAGAGAGTCGATCCATCCCCAAGATCACCTCCAACTCCTATAAGGGCAGGCAGATTAGGTTCACTTTGTACCTGTGTCCCTCTACCTCCACCAGACACCTAGCACATAAGGACGATGTCTTGACCAAACCTGACGCCAGAGTAGATACCGCAAGCTCACATTGTAGCTCGTGCACCGGCAAACCCAGACATTCCACATAAGCAATTGACACAAAGGAGTGTATCGCTCCAGAATCATACAGCACACACAAAGATTCACCAACAATCATACATCGACTCATAACAAAGTTACCTAAGCCAGCGGCCTCCGCTCTGGTCATGGCATACACTCTGCTTGTCGCCTGAGGCTTGTTGCCTCTGTCTCTCCACTGATGTTGGTGAGGAGTCTGAACTGGAGGGTGTGTCGCTGCCCTAGCAAGGTTGGGACAGTCCTTCCCAAAGTGGCCCTCCTTGTCACAATTGTTGCATCTACGGTAACCCTTCATGCGCGGGACGCACTCCTCAGATGAGGACCCCCACATATGTAGCACTACACTCGACCCTGCTGAGGAGAAAAGTTCCTAGACCCCTGAGGCTGATGGTGAGGTCTGTCGTATGGTCTCCTCCGCTCCTCATGTCTGGGCTTGGACCTAGATGGCCCACCTATCCTTTGTGGCTGCTGTGGGCGTTGACCTTCCACCTCATTCTTCATATTCTCCATCACTCTGGCCTTCTCTACCAGAACAGCAAAATCCTTTATGGATAAGGGTGCTACCATCAAGCGAATATCGCCACGGAGTCCATTTTCAAACTTGCGACATCTCCACTCTTCGTCGAGTGGCAACGTGTAGAAACGGCTGAGATGCTTGAACTTCTCAGCATAATCAGCTACTGACTACCCTCCCTAGGTGAGCTGGAGGAATTCCACCTCCTTGGCATATCTGACGATGTCGGGGAAATATTCCAAGAGGAACTTCCCCTGGAAGGCCTCCCATGTAACTGATTCTCCCCTCTCCTCCATGATGGATTTGGTGTTGATCCACCAATGTTCGGCCTCTCCAGTGAGCATATATACTGTAAATGCAAGTCGGTTATCTGTCGGACACATCTTCGCGTCGAAGATTCTCTCCATGTCCTTTAGCCATTGGTCTACGGCATCAGGACTGGTCTTGCCTCCAAACTTCATCGGCTGGTGTTTCAGAAAGTCCTCCAGGCTCCACTCCCTGACTGTAGCTCGTGGATCTGGACCAAACACAGGCAGCCGCCCTGTTCTCCTCTAGCTGGCGGAGGGCCTCTCTAGCTAGCGGATGGCCTCCATGTGTTGTCGGTGCCTCAGTAGCTACCCTAGCAACCTCTATCTGCTGCATCACTAGTTGTTGTTGCTCAAGCGACACTGCTTGACACTCGATGGATGCTTCATGTTGCTGTATCATCGCTTTCTTTGCTGTGTCATAGCAGCTACCATTGCCTCGATTGCTCTGACGATATTTTGCACATCGCCCTGGAGGGTTGCGGAGTCCTATGAGATGGTGTCATCGTTCACTGGCACACAGGAAATCACTTGGTTAGGTTTGATAAGACAGGATTTTAACTGAAAACACTCAAAGATACACAAAGAAAGCTAAGCGGACATCCAAGTCCACAAACCTAAGGAATGACCGCTCTGATACCATAAATGTAACGTCCCATTTAATTAATAAGCGCAATTAAAAGAACATCACACACAAATAGTATAGTAGCGTAGTCATGGGGTCTTAAACACAACCCCTACATAACCTAGGCACACCACGATGCCAAAAGTATATCAGATACAACAATCAACAGCAAAATCCAAAAGAAACTAGAAGAAGTAATCTAATACATAGGTCATAGCCCAAGAATAAAGCCCACAAAGGCCCAGATCCAGTTCAAGCGGACTATGCAGCAGAACCTCCTTCACCCTGATTATTTCGGGGAGTTCTCACCTCTGCTCATATCAACAAGTTGATGATCATTGCAAAAGAAAAGACCACACCACGGAACACACAACCACAAACAGTAGGGTAAGCTAGAGCACAAAAATAATTTCATCATGCAATCAGATACGCTTCCACAGTCAACATCATTTACATCACCCAAGCATGTTATGAATTTTCAAACCAATACACTAAGACTCGACTCGACTCATCCAGATACATATAACCTGGTCGGATTCAACGGATGCTCGCTCTTGTGGTGGATACCTCTGCTCACCCCCGAGCTGTTCATCCCCGAGCTATGTGTTACAAATGTTACAATGAATCATCTCCCCCACACACAAGGTTAGCCCTTAATGAGTTTCAGGCCTCCTACTACTCTCACCACAGGAGCCACTTCGCTCTAAGTGAGACTAACTGACTCCTTAGAGTGTCAGGATGAAGTCCTTACCTTGAATCCTTACCAAGTTATACAGATGGGGCACCACCATGGACACCCACTAACAAGGGCCATGGAATTACGTCCCGAACACTGAAGCACGACCCTGAAGTCTCACCTAGAGACTCTAAGGGATTACGTACTCACCACTTACCAACATATACAAATAGCCAAGAATTAAACACGTATATAATGCATAGAAACTTCATACCAACATCCGTAACCAACCCTCATTTATCACATGTTGAATCAGTACCAACTCGTTATTACCAACCATGACTAAAGTGTCTCCTCCCATACCAATACCATGCCACTGGATTACCAACCATCAATGTTCATCGTTACTCATGCCAAATTTGTGACCACATACATATCCAACCCCTCATGTATAATTCACATAAAGATCATGCCAAACTCACAATTTACCACATGTAAACCTCCCCTAATCATGTATACTCATCCTCATCATGCCATCATACAGTAATCCAATTAATTACATGTCAAACATCCAAGAACGGGAAAGAAATGCCAAACTAGATCGCACTATCGCCCAGCCTCTCGCTCAGGCAGAGGAGTCTTGCTCAAGCGAGAGAGTCTTTCGCTCAAGCGAGCTCTCTTCGCCTAGGCGAGGGTTCGAAATCCTGGAACAGTGGCCTCTGTGTTCTCTCGCTTAGGCGAGACCCTCCTCGCCTGGGCGAGATGCTCGCTCGCTCAAATTGAGCTGGTCGCCTGAGCGACCCCTCACACAAAAATATCTGGGCGAGCCCGTGCTCATCTCGCCTAGGCGAGGCAAGCTTGCTTAGGCGAGATTATCAGTTCTCACCCACTATTCACTCGCATTACAGACCAAAACCAAGCCAAACAACGCAATAGTACATTTCACAAACTCATAGCAGTATACAGATCATTAAATCACATGAAAAATACATAAGTAATCATGGATACCAACGATTTCACAAAAAGACCTTAACTTCCCGTACCTGGAAAGGGTTAGCAAGGACCTTGACGTCACGACCACAAGCACAACAGCTCTAGGGAGGTACTACAGAGTTGATATAAAAATGGAACAGAAGTAGTAGATGGGATTAACAAGATATCCTAACTGGGAAACGAAAGACGATTAAAGGGGGACCAGCATGAACTAGGAAGGAATACTTACGTTGAGCAAGAAGGGGCTTGAGCGGAACTTAACGGTCGTGAGGGATCAAACCCTAGTAGAGACGTTGATGGCTGCGGCTCAAGGTTCTCTAAAAGTGAGGGGAAAGTAAGAGTTAGGGCAGACTTAGGGTGGTTTTATCTGTTGGGCCAGTCCTTAGGGCAGTCACAAGGGGCAGCCCTTTAACTTAGGGTAGAGGGAATAAAACAATTTTAGTGGGCGTTACAGTGAAGATTAAAAATCTAATAACTTGTCACACATAAGTTTAGGAACTAAATTTAAAGTTCAAAACAAAACAAAATTCTAATGTTATGTAGTATTTAAAGTTAATTTAAAATATGTATAGAAATATTTAATAAAAACGTTAATTTTAGTATGAATATCACCATAAGATTTATAAAAACGTAAATTTGGTGTAAATTTAAGGAAGCACAATATTGCTTCATTTTTACAAAAATTGGGAATAAATTGAAACTAAAAACAAATATAGGGACTAAATTGAGTCACTTCGACACGTGACACAACTATGAAGTGACATGTGTAAAAAATTTCAAAAAATACAAAAAATTCAAAAAATTCAAAAAAAAAACTAGAAATTGACACATGGTGTTGACTTTAACAGTGTCTGGTCAAACTAACGACGAGGACCAAATTGAATCATTTTTAAGAAAATGAGGACCAAATTGAGACAACAAAAAACTTGAGGACCAAACTGAAATTTCTTGACAAATAGAGGGACCAAAAAAGTAATTTAACCTAAAATTAAAATAAATAAGATGAAAAATCAAAATTGTATTTATTATAATGACATTCCTAAAATGCGGGAAAAAAATTTAGATCATTTATTAACTCATCCGAATTTATAACATCAAGTTCCAACACCAAAACCAATAAAAACCTGTTTTCAAATACATAAAAAGTAATACAATAATAAAATTCCATAAAATAATTCTCCCATGCTAGCCTCCACTTCGGCTTTGTGCCTCACTAGCACCACCTACATCATCATGTGCTCGTGTAATGAATTGCACGATCATCGTCAATCAAAAACAGATAGGGTAAGCTAACATATATATATATATATATATATATATATATATATATATATATATATATCTATACACACACAAATCACAACACAAAAGTACACACACTCATAAGCGAAACTTCATCCTCTAATTCCACAAAGCATGGCCACCACCATGTTTATCCGCATTCTAAATCTGTCAAATGATAACCTTAAGATATCCTTTGCTGCCACCATCTACTAGCCACAACTTGTACAAACACATGAAGGAATATCATGCTACAGACCACACTCCACAACGCCAGGTAGAGTTCCCAATACGAATCACAACTCGTACTCTCGACACAAGATTAGCACATCACTTGCCACAACCTATGATTGCTCAATCAAGTGGAGACCCTCCATACAAGCCACAACTCGCACACTAACACTGATAGCACTCACCATTCTGAGCCACAACTTAAGAAATGCTTGTGTTCATCCTTCATCCTGAGCCACAACTCAATGGATGTCATTTCGAGCTACAACTCAAGGAATGCCACGTGTTTTACCCTCTATCTCGAGCCATAACTTGAGAGATGTCATTCCGAGCCATAGCCCGAGGAATGATCCAAAAAATCCATCTGTAAGGTTTTATCCAAAGTCTTGTAAACCACGCACATTCAAAGCACACAAACCCTGTCTCTGAATTATCGCCTAGCGCTGCTCTAGAGCCGTCAGGCGAAAGCCAAGTTACAGACCGCCTGGCGGAACCTCTCTGCCGCCAGGCGCCAGATAATGTTAATTTTTACCATTATCCAAGTTATATTTTATTAGCAAAATCATCTCTTCCAAAGCTTTTAACCTACTTAATCCTCAATTTTACCTTACTTTTATAAGTAAATACATTTTTGGTTACATTGATATGATTTTACCACTCATCCACATTTTTTGTGTATTTTTATAGATGGGAAACTTTGCTCCAAAAACCCAAACAAGTGAGTGATCATGAGTAGCAAGAAGAAGTCCAAGAACATTTAAATTTAGAAGAAATAGTTACCGCCTGGTGACACAACGCCAGCGCCAGGCGACACAATGGTTCTAGTGGCTCACCGCCTAGCGGCACCTGGACACCTTCGGGCGGTACAAGCAAGTTTTCAGTATTGTTTTTAGAGCATAACTCTCTTGCAAATTGTACTGAACTGTACACTTTCAGTCGATTAAAAATAGAGTTAACAGATTGATTTTACTAAACAGATTTTGTTCTGGTATAATCAATCGATAGAAACAGAAAAATAATCGACTGAAATACTGGGAAAAATGTAGAAATGCGAATTTGAATTTTAAACCAGAAACAATGCTCAAGAATGATCAAGACCAGTTCCAAATGATCATACAAACATGCTCAATGTTGCAGATGCCATGAAAACATGCAAGAACATGAAAAAGATGATTAAAGCACAAGTTCTTAAAACTTTAAAATGAAAATGCAAGAGAGAAAGGTTAGAGAAGAGAGGACACCATGAGATTTTTATACTGGTTCACTCAAACCTGAGCTACATCCAGTTTGTTAAGGCAACCTTAGCTTGACTTTGCACTATTTCAAAATTTTTACAAAGTATCCACCCTTACACTTCCAAAATATGCAAAAACACCACAAAAGACTCTTGAATCACACAAGAATCACATCAGCACAGCAAGAACCCTCTTGCAGACCTAGAAAACCATCAGGCACACACACAAAGCTTGAGAAAGATCAAACCTCAGTGGTAGCACAACCTAGCCTACCACAAACCACTTTCTCCAAGCTTCAAACCAAGCCAAAAGCTCCAAGAATTGATCCAAGATCAATCTTCAACAGCTGCAACACCTATGATCACGAAGGAGAGAGTTTCCACAAGTTTCCAGAACCAAATCGTGCTCTAAAATGATCAAAGGACCTCTCTTTCGAAAATCACAGCTTTTATAGTCAAACTGTTACGAAATTCAATGGGTTGATTTTCAAATCAATCGGTTGATTTCACTTGACTTAAGTGAAATCAGTCGATTAAAAACTAAATCAATTGATTGAATTTATTGCAGTTTAAGACTATTGCAGTCAACCTTTTAACCTGTTGAAAAACCATTTAATAGACTAAAAGAGACATTCTAACCTGTTGAAAAACCATTCAACATATTAAAAACACAATAAAGACCAAACTACATCTAATTAATGCTATAAGGTCTACAACATGAATTACAAACTTAAAATACACTTTCTAAATGATGTAACTATATGGAGAGCACACGTTCCAGCCTTGATCACCATGGATATCATCAAATCTCCTTTCCTTCATCAATGTAGGCTTCATTCCAATGGTAATGGCTTCAAGATAGTTCAAAAGAGCTTCATTAAGTCTTCATCAAATCTTCAAGAAGCAAACCACCTTGGCTTCACATGTCAACAGAATGTTGACCAACTATTAAATAGTTTGTTCACTCAAGGATTTTCAGGTATATTTTTCTTATTTTTTGTTTTTGCGTTCAAGTTCTTCTGTGATTATTCTTTGATTTTGTGAAACAAAGTTCACATTTTTTTTCTTATCCTAATTAGACCATGATTGCAAGATGAATTTCTAATGTAGAACTCTTTATTGAAGAGGTTATTTTATAATTTCCTTGCCATGCCACTGAGTCATTTCGAGGATACATTATGTTGTAAATGCTCGACCTATGCTATGTTGGAAAGGGTATTTTTATGTTTTTGATTTTAGAACTGTAAATTCTTTCTTTAAATTTAGAGGTTCCAAACATTTTTCACTATATTGTCTCTATTACTTTTTCTGGTTTGTTTATTTTATCTTTGTTTGGAGGAAGGTTATTTGATGAAGTGGTCATATGAAAATGCAAAGCTAGAACAAACAAATGATGTAAACGACCAAACAAGGGAGGAAATATTTAAACAAGCTGCAGAAGAAAACACTTATCCTCCTAATACCATATCAGCATGTCATAGAATCGGAGATGAAAGAAAACTTCATAAAGAAGATAGCTTTATTGATCACAAAAGTACAATATCTTCGAGTTACTTACAATTTTAAATTTGAGTTTAAATATTTGTAAGTTAAATTTTAAGAATTTGTGAGTTACCAAAGGTCACATTTGTTGACCTCAATTTTCAATATTTCTTTAATTTATAAATGTGGAGAGCTTTTAGGTGTAAAGTATCTTAGTTTCTTAATAATTAATTTGTAAAATATTTTATTTTCTTAATATATCAAGAATTGGAGTTTCGAAAATTTTTTCAACCTTTAATTTCTAATAATAGTTAATTCATACATAATTTGTTTTCTTCTTAAATTGAGACGTAGTTTCTTAAAATAAGCTTTCTAAAATCTACACTTATGTCTTACAATATAAATGTCCATAATATACAAAAATAAATGAAAAATTTTAGTCACACTACCAATGAAAAACTTCTGATTCTTTTTGTCTTCCAACATTTTTGTTGTCAAATATCAATAAATTTTCATCTTTCAAGAATTTTGCATCATTGGACTTCACATAACATTAATTATGAACAAAAAAAATCAATATTTTTCTATTTCAATGCATTGCCAACATACAATAAGGCAAATCCACAAAAAAGAAGAAAATGTAGATGATATATAATACACCATGAAGAAAATCGATAAGATATGAATCTAATATGTAATACATTTCAAATTTTAGTTTTGTTTTCCTTTGATCGTTTTAAAGTTTACATTTTATTATTTTTATATAACATTTATGAATACAAATAAAACCAAAATGATAATTTAGGAATATTGTATTTAAAAATTTTTTTTTTCAATTAATGACCTTGAAAATAGAAGGTTTCAACATTAATTTCCTTTCAATGTTTATTTTTTCAAATGTGAAAGAAGATCTAATTTATTATTTTCATATATATCCTTATATTATTCATATTAATATATAATCTATATTTATCATTTATTATTCATATTAAAAGGACTGTTTAAAAATATTGCATTGAAAACCAAAATCTTCTTTAATTAATGTCTTTTAAAACTGATTGATGTAATATTAATTATTATAATTATATTCTTAAATTTATATCAATTACAATTAAATTTAAATATCAATTTAAATTTACGTAGAATTAATGTAATATTATAATTTTATATTTTTATATAATATTACATTATTCTGAATTTACATTGGAAATTTTCTTTTTTCATTTAATGTATTTAAAATAAAAGAAACATACAAAATTATATATTTTTTAATAAATATTTTTAGTGCTTCTGACAAAAAATATATAAATTTAAAAGCTTCGGTAGTTCTTAATAATATAATTATATACTATAACACATAATAATAACATTAATATTTAAAAATAATATAATAATATTAATACTAATATATTAATAATAATTAAAATATGGTGTAAAACAACAAATAAATAATTAAATAATGACACTGTAAACAAACTAAAAATAAACTAAATGTTAAAAAATCATATCCTTTTCAATTTATTTAATGTAATTATATTTTTAATCAAAGTTAATTATTAAGCTAATTATAATATTTAAAATTATATATTTCAAAACATTATAAATAAGATTTTTAAATATAAATTTGTGTAAAAAACATAAAAACTTTATTATATGAGTCTACTAGACGAATTTATTCTACTATTTATATTTTTTTTATCATTTCACATTTTCAAAGAAAATGATAATATTAATATGAATATTGAATGTTTATTAACTTCTCTCACAAATTTTAATAATAATATTAATATTAAATTTTAATTATTATAAATTCAAAATTTCTATGATTTATAACTATATAATAATATATTATAAAATATAATACTATTTAATAACAATGTAAATATAAAATATCATCATAATATTAATATAATAATAATAATAATAATTAAAATATATGGTAAAAAATAAAAATTATAAATTTTTTAAACTTTTAAAGATAGGAAAACAATTAACCATTTCAATTTCAATCTTATTCCAAAATTAAGACCCATATATTGTCAAAATTGAAATTCAAAACATATGTATATATTAAAAATGTTTTTTAAATTCAAAATTTCAAAAAACTATAAAAATATCCTAATGAAGTTTGAATTTGAAATTTAAAATAAAATAAATTATAAAAAAAGTTAAGGCTTTTTAGTGGATTCTTTTAGTACTTATAAACTATCTTTCAGATACTTTTAACCTACGAGAAGAGTTTGTATTTAAAATATGGACAAAATCTGATAAATTAAAAAAAATAATGAAATTATGTTAATAATTACAATTAAAAATAAAAAATATATATATGATATAAAAATAATTAATAAAAAATATAATATTTAGGTACAAAATCTTGAAAGTAAAAAATTCAAAAGCTTTGGTGGTTCTTAATAATATAATAGTACGCTATAATAAATAATAATAATAATAATAATAATAATATCTAATAATAGTATAATAACATTAAAACTAAGCAATAATAATTAAAATATGGTGTAAAACAATAAATAAATAATTAAATAATGATACCGTAAAGAAACTAAAAATAAATTAAATGTTAAAAAACCTATCCTTTTCCATTTAATTAATGCAATTGTATTTTCTATCAAAGTTAATTATTAAGTTAATTATAATATTTACAATTATATATTTCAAAAGAACTTTAATAAATAAGAGTTTTAAATATGAATTTGTGTCAATACAATATGCAATAATGATATTAGTAAAAGTGTAGTTGATGTTACCAATTTTCAAAATTACCAATTTTCAAAATAAAAAATCAAGTTTCAGTAATGTTATCCAATTTTCTTTCAAGCCATAAAAATAATTTTTGCAAAATTTCAACTATTTTCTTCAATAGTAAAGACCTACTTTCCATCTTCCCAAAAAAATTAATTTAGCATGTCCACACAACTACTACAAAGTTTTTCGTTTTTCAAGACTACGTCACCAACTTTCCACCTTCCTTTTCCAACACTTATCTTCTCACTCATCAAAGTCAAGTTTTTGTCTTCCAAAACTTAACTTTTCATCTTCTTCTTCGAACAAAGCAATTAATATTTTGGGTTTTGGTGTCTTAATGCATTGCAAACACACATCTTCCAATTATGTCAGCATCAATTATCAACATGAGCAATTATGCTTTGTGGAACTCAATGCACTGCCAAATTATGATATGTGTCAAGTTTGAAGTTTTAATTGAATTTGTCTTTTTAATTTTAGGTGACTTGCTCAAGAAGTTTTGTAAAGTTGTCATAATTACTTACTACTTCAAATCACCATTACTTTATTTTATCTTTATATATAACATCACTACTTTATTTTATTTTTATTCTTAATTTAATTTTCTTATTCAAATATTTAGTTACTTTCTTCAAAAAGCTTTGATAAAGTTTTTAAAATGACCTTGGAATTCTTACTTTTAATCTTCCACAAATATGTTTTCTTTATTATTTCATTGGACGAAAATAATGGAATTTCATCTCACTATTTTACTAGAAGAAGGTATAAAATTCATCTCTGAACAAAATATATCTTGATATCAATGTTTACTTTTCTTTGACAAATAAATTTCCCTTTTGGTTGTACTATTTATGTTCAACAAAATACTCTTTTTGCACAGTAACCAAAAAGATTTTTAAATTAAGAGCATTCCCAACACAAGTAGATTTTACAATCATGTCATATAGTTTATGTACTCTTATTATTTTATTAAAAAGTGTTCCTGCAGAAGAACAAATAAGATAAGTTAGGCACGAGTGTCACCTTACCATGTAGTCCGCTATCTCTTCAGTTAGCCTCTTCCCATTCGATACATGTCGGCTTGAACCCAGGAGGGGTTACCTGCAGAAGAATCTCCGAAGCTCAAGTAAGTCAAAGCTCTCAAAGAGTCAAATTAGCAATTAATGAATGCGTACCTTTAATTACTGGGATCCACGTGTATTTATAGAGCATTAATGACGTTTGACTATTGTATGGGCTGGGTTTTGTCTTGGGCCCCAGTTTGAGCCCCAGCTTGGGCCATGAGTGGACCTGGTCCTAAAACAGGTCTTAGAGGTCTATTGAAGATAGGATATTGATATTGGTTAACTTTCTAGGCAAGTAATCAGTTTCGGCCAACTACCTGCCTAGATGGCTTGTGCTGGCGGTGTCCGGGTACTTGATTGAGTTCAGTTAGGTACGGTACATCAGCCCCCCAGCCTTGTCCGATATGGGTTATCGGTCAAGGATGACATGTGTTGGTGAACTAGCAAGACCGGCTAGGTGTGATACACCAGTCCCCCAGCCTTTAAGTGTGGTGAACAGTGTTAAGGCTTGGTAGTGTCAGAAGGTAGGTGAAAGGGCGTCAGATGGTCACATCGTTAAACTTTTGGCGCCGTCGTTTTTTATGTGTCATATCCTTCATAATGATGGTGTCGATTGGTCTGGGTTTTCAATTTGGCGGGAAAAGTTTTAGTCGTTTGGGATCGTGGAGTATAAATATGGGTTTGAAAGCAGCTGAGGGTTCACTTGGTTCATTTGCGAGTTTCGAAATCAGAGATCTTGTGCGCATCATATTGTCCGACTAGTTCCCAAATTCCGCCGACATCTTTCCGTAAAAACTCAAACAGGTATGTCTAGTAGCGATAGCTCGTCGTTATCTACGTCTAGTAGTAGTCAAAGTACTGAGTCGGATAGGAGTAGAGATGAACGGCTTCGTGGAGAGGGTGTGAGTGCTGGAGTTGGCACAAGCGGGATGCCAATGGAGGTGGTGAGGGAGGTCCGAAAAGATCCTCCTGAAGAGCTGGAGGAAAGTAACTGGCCGGCCAAGGGCGGTTATGCGTGGGTTGCATCTGATGTTCGTGACCAGTCATCGCTGTTTAGGTGGTCTCGCCTGCTGAATTCTTGGCTAAACTGTACACCCGTCATATCTAGAGGGGTCAGCGGAGATATTGTT
>Ga0214543_1002401_pt1 | contig 36715 bp, 13 predicted proteins | sample CNSS2metaG_FD_160094 | JGI IMG/M metagenome (GOLD analysis project Ga0214543, IMG submission 160094) | Root nodule microbial communities from cowpea collected in UCLA plant growth center, Los Angeles, California, USA - CNSS2 | ecosystem: Host-associated > Plants > Roots > Nodule | place: USA... | reverse complement strand
TTTGCGGCATTTTGATCAAGTGATGTATTATAACTTTTAGGTTAAATTATTCCTTTGGTCCCTATTTTCGTAGTAAAATATCAATTTGGTCCCTCAATTTTTTTTATCTCAATTTGGTCCCTATTTTTGGGAAATTTGATGCAATCAAGTTCTTTCGGTTAATGGTGCAGTAACGGTGTTAAATGGGGTGTCATTTGTCAGTTTTTGAATTTTTTGAATTTTTTGAATTTTTTATTAATTTTTTTTGAATTTATTTTTTATTTTTCTGAATTTTAAAAAAAAATAAAAATTTGCCACGTGTCAAGCTGATATCGTGCCACATGGCAGTGATAGTGTCACATGTCACAATTATGCCAAGTGTCATTTTCCTATTCTCAATTTGGTCCCAGTATTTTAATTTTTGTCTCAATTTATTCCCAATTTTTGTAAAAATGGTGTAATTTTGTCCCTCTCCAAATTTAAACCAAATTAAATTTATATATAAATGTGCACAAATATTTCTATCAAAATTGATATTTCAAGTTAATATTTTTAACAAGATTAAGTTTATTTTAATTTATATTTTACATTAAACATTATTTTAAATTTGTTAATAGAAAATAATGCTAATAACAAAAAAAAAAATCATAAATTATATTGATATTTTATTACATCATACTTTAATATTGTTTTTTATTTGAATTTATATTTTAAATAATTGCATATTTTAAAATGTATAAAATTCAATAATTTCTATACAAATGTTTTAGTTGGTGTAAAAAGAATAATTATATAAATTTAAGAAAAATTAACTAGTTTATGTAACAATAAAAAACAAATAAATTTAAAATTTAAAAATAATTTTAAGTAAAATTGAATGTGAAACAAATTTAAATAAACTTAGTTTTGTTGAAAATATGTAATAAAAATATCAATTTGAATAAAAAAATCAAATTTAATAAAAATATTTGTATAATATTTATATAAAAGTTAATTTTTGTTTTAATTTGGAGAGAGGCGAAATTGCACAATTTTTACAAAAATTGAGACTAAATTGAGACAAAAATTAAAATATAGGGACCAAATTGAGAATGAGAAGATGACATCTGGCATAATTGTGACACGTGGCACTGTCACAACCACGTGGCACGATGTCAGCTTCACACGTGGCAAATTTTTAATTTTTTAAAAAAAAATTAAAAAAAATTTAAAAAATTTTAAAAAATAACAAAATATTCAAAAAATCTAGAAACGGACACATGACATCCCATTTAACACCGTTACTACACCACTAACGGAAAGGACTTGATTACATCAAATTTTTCCAAATAAGGACCAAATTAAGATAAAAAAAAATTAAGAAACCAAATTGATATTTTGCTACCAAAATGAGGCCAAAGGAATAATTTAACCTTACTTTTATTAGTGTATAAAAAAAATATTGATTAGAATTTAAGAAATTGAAGTAAACAGACATTTAAAATATATTTTAATTTGAATATTTGTTTTTCTTTTATATTTTAAAAAAATATTTTTAAATTTTATCAACTAGGTTTCATTAATGTTTGCAAATTTAATAAATATTTTTGTTCTAATGAAATTTTATTTGGTATTCTAATCTAAAATGTAAAAAATTATAATTTATTTCAAAGCAACTGATATTGAAGAAACAACCATCATCCTAAATATTTGATAATATTATGTTTCTTTTACCATAATTTTTTATTATTTTATAACAAATTAATTAAAATTAACATTGAAGTAATAAGACAACGGGTATGGGTATGGGTATTAAATTATACCCGTTACCCGGTGGGGATGGGGATGGGACAAAAGTTTGATACCCGTTGGATTTGGGTATGGGGATGGGTATGGGATAGCGAAACTCGTCCCCGCCCCGCCCCGTTGTCATCCCTATCTGCTGGTATCATATTGTATCGTTGAATGTGATCGAGGTCATATCGAACGACACCACATCATGTCGATAAGGACATTTTGGTCAAAGTTGTAAGGATCATATATAATTAGCAGAAGTTAATACATAAAATAGATTAGTGAAATTCTAAACAAATTAACTAAGGTAATCATCGATGTCATCCAAGTACAACTAGGTAAAAGCTCATAAATCCTAATATAAACGATATTGTTCACGAGATAATTAGTACGTACTCACTATTACAACATTTATCACTAATTTGAGCTTCACACACATCACATTTTCGATTGGGATGATATCTGAATATGAGAACAACTCAAATTGAAGAATGAAAAATAAAGAAAAGTTCTTCTTATAAAATTTTTACAATGTATTTTTAGTCCCGTAAGAACATTTTGATATACTATTTTTAGTTTTTAGTTAATATTTCTTATTATAATTATCTTTTAGGCAAGGAGAACAGAAGTTCCCAAAGCAAATTACAAACAACCAGGGGAAGGAAGTCCCATTTTTTCCCTTCCTATTTTAATTTTGTTTATAAAAAAAAATACTATTTTTATTATTTCCTTGTAAAAGAAAATAGAACAAAAATAAATGACTATCTTAAAAATATATAAAAAAGTATGTCTCAAAAAATATATATAAACAAACACCTTTCGATTTTTCTTCTTTTAAAGATGTGACCCTACAATAAGTTCACCTTTTATAAAAAAAGATGAAAGAAGGAAACATCAGTTTCAAACAAAAGTAACTTTTTAATTTTAATTTTTTTTCAAAATCATGTATTTTGAAATTAATTTTCCAAATTTAATTACTCTATCTTGTACGTAACCAAAAGTTAATTAAACTCAAATCTCAAGATAAATACACTGTAAATTAATTCTCCAAGATCCAAAACTAATTTTGTTTACATAACTAGTCAAAGTTAGTTTAACTTTAAGATATTACAATCGGTATAATAATTTTCAAACTATAAACCAATTAAACGTCTTTTTATAGGTGCATAATAAAGTACGATGAGATTCCTATACATGGTATTCACTATTTTTGTTTTATCAAAATTACATTTAACGATAACTTTTTTTTTTCGTTTACACGTAAAATACATAACTTCTAATAACTTCCTTTTTGTGTTTCATTCAATTTTTATTTTCCAATACACCTTACATCAACAAGCATAAAGAAACCTAAAACATGTTTTAAAAATTATTTTTATAACTTTTTTAGTTATTATGAGTCAAAAGACTTCTAAAATCCCAACCCTATTATTATGTAAGATAATAATAATTTTAATATTATAATAATTCATTATGAATTAAATAATGCAATTAGTCATAAAATCAAGGGGAAGAAATGTTAACTCTTTCAGCTGTCTCGATATTCCTTGGCTGAGCTGAAAACACCTCACATGCTTACTTAACATACACTTCTTTCCTTTTCTCACTTCCTCCACCATTATCCACTAACACATCACCTGCACCAACTTTGGTGAGTCCCACACTCTTACTAAAATAGACTTCAATATTATTGTTAGGAACATAAAATAAAAAATCTATTTATGGTGGAAATTCAAATTTGATTTTAAACAAAATGATACAAATGATATAAATTTATTTTCTTGTGATTTGACTTAAATCTCATTAGTATTGAATTTTCATAATGATTCTTTTCAAAAGACTCATCAATAATGTATGAATGATGATTTAGTTGGTATAAAATTTTCATAATGAAAATTTTTGAAAGACTTATCGATAATATCACTGTAATGATTTATTTTGATATAGAATTTTCATAATGAATCTTCTAAACAAAGACTCCTTAGTAATATCAGAATGATGATTTGTTATGGTATTTGACTTACAAAAACACTATAATTTTTATGTATCGAATCTCTTCGATAAATATTGCATCATCACATATGTTATTAATATCAAAATATAAGTAAACATTTGTTTAAGTCCACATTTTGATCTTGAGTGTTTACGCGGACTTATAAAGTGTTGAGGATTATTACAATATGAAATATTATGATTCATATAATCACAGTATGGAATATTATGAGTGTTGAAGATTTGTAGCGATTGTGAAAATATGAGAGAGATAAAATATATGATAGATATAATATATATGTTATAAGATAAACTTCTTATTTTATTTTATTGATAATATATATATATATATATACATATATACATATATATATATATGTATATATATATATATATGTATATATACATATATATATATATATATATATATATATATATATATATATATATATATATATATATATATATATATATATATATATATATATATATATATATATAACAAAATATAGCAAAATATAAAGTCAAATGAATTTAGGTGATTTTTTCTGAAAATAAAGTTACAAATTATTGATCTGATCATTTTTTCCTTCCAAATACAGATTTAGGCGGGATGCAGACTTAAACGAGTGCAAATTTAAGCGAATGTTTACTCTAACATAAGAATGCAAATATAATTGCAATTTTTTATGATAAATAAGAATTTTAAATATACAAAAATATACCATCATTATATTTTAAATATTTTGAATAAGCTATATTTTACCTTTATGATAACTATTTAATGATACATGTATATGTTAATTATTCATATTTCTTTAAAAGATATTAAAATTCAATTTAGAAGCTAAGATATATTGAAAAGGATAAGAAAAAAAATCATAAAATGCTTATGCTAAAATATTTCCTGAAAATACTTCCATTGAACTGGTGAGCTTCATCTTATATGAATTGCTCGACAAAAATCATAAACATTGGGCCATAAATCTGAATCTCTCAGAAATATTAATTGTCTCTTTAAAATGGTTTTTCCTAAATTATGAACTTCAACTTAATGTCTTTTCTTTATTTGGCGGTTTTTGGCAAGTACTATTTTTCCTTTGCATAAATTATTGAACAACATTATCATATACACTATTTTCCCTCAAAATTTTAGTATTTTATATTTTCATGATCTATCTAAAAACTAACCATTTTTTAATATAGAAATGAAATTTAAAAGGCCAAAGGTTTAAACACAATTATAATTAATTTTCTCCCTACAACAACCTAATTAAATAAGTAATCATAATTAAAAAAATGCTTATTTTGTAAGTTGAAGATTTGAGGCTGTTTAAAATGGAAAATTTATGGTGCGACATTTGAGAGAGATGACAGTAAAGGGCACGTGGACGTGTCTATTTTTCGCATGCTGAAACTGATTTGTGAAGATAGCACAACCATGTTCAATGATATTGTAAGAGAAAAAAAGTTTATTAATTGCTTTTATTTTGATAACAAAAAAATGCAAATATAAATATATTTTAGTAGGCTACATATATAAATTAGGTTTTTATTTCTCCTAAAATAAACTATGCTTTGAAAAGAAGGTTTTAAACAAAACTGTGATTGGAAAGAAAAATTATACTAAAAAATAAAAATTAATTATTCACAAAATTGATCTTTAATTCGTATATTAATATCATTAGATAAAAATAACAAAGGTAAGTATCAAAAGATATATATATATATATATATATATATATATATATATATATATATATATATATATACCACGAAATATTTTCCAAGTCCTTATCGCATAACATCTTTCTTCTCTTGAATATCAAGTAGTTTTAAATAAGTGAAAGGAATTAAATTTATATGTTTTTATGCTATTCAAACAGAGGACATCATCCATAATAACTCAAGATATGTCAAGTTGAATAATGGAGAATAGAGCAAATGCATTATTACTCTAAAAACAAAAGAATGTGTATTGTATAAGAAGTTGATTGATTTATTTTTCTGCAAAAAGAATTTAAACAATTAATGTTGAAATAAATAATTAATGCCCAAAAATCAAATCTCAGAATAATAACTTAAAAAATATAAATAGAATATATTTTGCACATAAATACTTTCATCACATTAAAAAAGTATTTTTCTTTTAAAAGGTAAGTTGTGCTTATAGAAATTGTTTCTAAAATTGTATTTAAAATGTGTTTTAAAATAATAGAAAGTTAAATTCTGTATTTAAAATGTTTGAAAACTTTTCCAAAGTTTCATCTTGATAAACACAAGCAAACAAGATTTAACGTTGAGATATGCTCATATACTATTAAAAACTTATTTTTACAAAACTCTTCTATTTAGTTAGTTATAAATAAATATGCAATAAAAAAATATAAAAGATAGAGAATCACACATGTTATTCTTATATTGATTTGTTTGAAACACATTCTACTTCTATTGATATGTTGCTACAAGATGTAAGTATTATTTGAACTCGCTACTTCTGGTTAAACTATAATGTTTAAGTATAATTACTTCTAGTTAAACTTTAAGTATTATTTGTGCACAATATTTTTGTTTAAGCTACAAGTATTGTTTGGATAGAAACATTTTGTACTAAACACAAGCATTGCTTAAACCCAAACACTCCTTATTGAAACACTTTGAGAAACAAATATTGTGACAAATAATACTTAGAATATTTAGAATGCAAACCAGCAAATACCACAAGTGACAAATGGATTTTTCCTTCGAAGATGCAAGAGACAAAACAACAAGTTCTACCAGTGACTAGTGGATTTTTTCACAACCTGTGAATTTGGCTTCGAACATACAAGAGTAAAAACAACGAGTTCAACAAGTGACTAGTGGATTAACTCATAACCTATGGATTTGGCTTCCAAGATGTAAGAGAAAAAACAACGAGTTTCTTGATAAGTGCCCAATATGAGATAATTTTGAGATGAATTTGACACTTATCTTGTTTTTAATTTTAATGATTTTTTGTATAAATCACCCTAGTTTAGCTTGTTTTGAATTTCCAATATCAATAGAGTCAAAGTGGAAAAATAAAGAAAATGGATGAATTTCAAGCAATTCTAGGCAAAACTGACATTGGTGTAGCTAAGTGGCAAAGTTGAGGCTTGATCAATAAAAGCAAACCCTTTGTAGAAGAAAACCTCAAACACTGAACCTAAGGCTAAGCCATGAAAGCTCCTTTAGGAAGTTATCTCAAGAGCTACAACACTGGATCATAAGGCTTGAGCCACAAAAGAAACCCACTTAGGGAGGAATCCTCTACAGTTAGAGCCACAAGTGCACTGTTGAGCACCACCCTGGACAGCTTATAAAACTAGATTTACACCCTTATTTAGACAGACTTTTTAGAATGGTTCTTGTGAGAAACTCTTGGAGAGCTTTTGTAGACATTTTCCCTTGTAGACACTTCAATATATTGTATTATTTCCATGTATTATGAGGAGCTAAATCTCTTTATATGTTGAAGCAAATATGTAACCCTTTGGAACTCTCTTGTATTGGTATTGTTATATTTATCAAAACATGTTTTCATTATATGTTTGTGAATTAGTTTATGCTTGTTGGATGAAATGATCAATCATCTTATTTCACTCGCTTGGGATTGAGTGGGAACTTGTTCCTAGTTGTGGTTCAACAAATTTTACTCCTACTTTTAGATTTTAGGAATAGATTTAAGGCTCTAGCTGGTTATAGTGTCTTAATCTTAACTCTAGGTGTCAAGAATGAACCTAGAGTTACATTTAAAGAGAACTCTCAAAGACATGAATGATTATATCTTTGTAAATGATGATTGAATCAGTATAAGAGATGGACAAACTGGTGAAATCTAGTTTCAACACATCTTTTTGACTTTGAACTTAACCTTATTCAAATATGATTTTAATCCAATTTTATTGCTTTGGATTAACTTTATTTTTCACAATAAATTTGTTCTCATATTTTTTATGCAATCAAAACACTAATTTGTTCAAATCAAACTAGTTTAGACCTTATGTTTTCTACCAAATCACTGTGGATACGACACTTGTTGTACTACAAACTACCCAATATGACCCTGTTTATTTGTTTTGTGAATTTGTTCTCCATTTGCTAACTTTGGAATGCTACCCTTTGTTCTGAATGTCTTTTTTGTAGGATGGCATTCTCCTCAGGCCCAAAATGTTGCAAAACCACCACTGACAAGTCATCATGAGGCCAAAAGCGGAAGGAGAAGTTTTATTCCCACTGTTTCCTCACCAAGGACCATGAAGAGAACTATGCTTTGGTTCAGAACCGAAGACTTTTAATGGAAAGTTTGTTTGGCTTACAACCTGGAGAGGTACCTGAGTTCCAAGTAGAGTTCCTCCAGAGAGGGTGGAATACCCTAGGGACTTATCTAGTTCCTAACAACATGGCAGTGGTGAATGAGTTCTACACTAATGGAAGAACACACCATGACCAAGACCCTTAGATGCATCCCCTTTGATGTGGATACTATTAATGCCTTCTTGGGAACAAAGTGACAAATAGGTGACACACCATGTCAGTATGCCCAGTTAGTAGAAGGAGGCATTGATTATGGGAGGATTGAGCAGACTTATCCAATTCCTAACAACATGGAAGTGGTGAAAGAGTTATACGTCAATGCAAGAACACACCATGACCAAGACCTTTAGATGCATCCCCTTTGATGTGGAGACTATCAATGCCTTCTTAGGAGCGAAGTGGCAATTGGGCAACACATCGTTTTAGTATGCCTAGTTAGTAGAAGGAGGTGTTGATTATGGGAGGATTGAATGGACTTTGTGCATCCTGAGGGGCATGTTTCATAGGAATAAGCAGTAGTAGCCCATCAAAATCAAGATATCATTCCTTACTCTGGTGAGCAAGTTGGGGATATCTAATATGCACGCCATGCTCACATGTCTCTAACATCACAGTAGGTCGGTCTATCATCCTATATAGCATCCTCACTAGCCAATCATTGAATGTGGACTAACTCATTCAATGAAATTCACTAGTGTACTCACGTCGCCAATACTAAAACTCCTCTTGGGCATCCCTCTTTGATCACTTATCTGTATTAGTTGGCTGGGGTCGACACTTCCACTCCACCATTGTGAAGGAGAAAAAAGGACAAGGAAAATTAATTTTTGAAATTAAAATCAACACAATTATGAATTTTATTAATTTAAAGATAAGATCTATTTGAATAAATTTCTTCATAAATATTTGTTAGAGAAAATAAAACTTTTAAAAGATAAAAAAATAAAAAAGTATCCTGTTGAATAATTAGACTTGGCTTCTTTTTATTCACACTTACGAAATCCAAATTTCAACTTCTCATTGCAACAAAAATTTCAACAATAGCATTGTTTCAAAGTTGAACGAGATAATAACACTGAACTTGTTATATCATGGAAAAAATGATAGTAATAGTTAGGGACAGAAAAATATTCATGTATGTGATTATATGTGGGTATTTATTATCTGCGGGTAGCGGATATTCTAATACCTGTCTATAAATGGATTGGGTGAAGGTATCATACTATCCATACCTGTAGATACCCGCTATCTGCAAAAATATAAAAATAAAATTTAATTTACATTTTATTTAGTTAAATTTAATTAAAATAATAATTTAATTTAATTTAATTTATATTTTATATTTTATATTTTTGTTTAAAAAATTTATAATATATATATATATATATATATTATTTTTTTTATTTTTTTTAATATTGACGAGTATCCACGGATACACACAAATTTATAAAAAATTTGCAAATAATTTTAAACAGATACCTGACTAGTAAATAAATGAGTAGCGTGTGAATTTTTTTTAACGGATCAAATAAAGGGCAGACACTATTTGTACTTTACCCTACCCCGTTGTCGTCCTAATAATAATAATAATAATAATAATAATAATAATAATAATAATAATAATAATAATAATAATAATAATAAGAAGAATAATAATAATAATAATTATTATTATTATAATAACAATAACAATAATAATAATAATAATAATAATAATAATAATAATAATAATTATAATAACAATAATAATAATAATAATAACAATAAAAATAATAATAATAATAATAATAATAATAATAATAATAATAAGAATAATAATAATAATAACAATAATAATAACAATAATAACAATAATAATAATAGCAACAACAATAATAATAACAATAACAATAATAGCAACAACAATAACAATAACAATAATAACAATAATAACAATAACAATAATAATAATAATAACAATAATAATAACAACAATAACAATAATAGCAATAATAATAATAATAACAACAATATAACAATAATAATAACAATAACAATAATAGCAATAATAATAACAACAATAATAATAACAATAATAACAACAACAATAACAATAATAACAACAATAACAACAACAATAACAATAATAACAACAACAATAATAATAATAACAACAATAACAATAACAATAATAACAACAATAATAACAACAATAACAATAATAATAACAATAATAACAACAATAACAATAATAATAATAACAATAATAAGAATAATAACAATAATAATAATAATAACAATAATAATAATAACAATAATAACAATAATAATAACAATAATAACAATAATAACAATAATAATAATAATAATAATAATAATAACACTCAATTATGTTATGATGTAGAAAAAAATGATAATAAAGTCAATGATTATCTCTTTCACCTAATTCATCATCAAGCCATGCAACACATAGACTTGGAGAGATCTCTCAATCCCACCGACCAATGCAAAAGTCATATAAAAAATACATTCATTTGTCTTAGTAATAATATGAATAATATTATTTTGACACTAACAACGAGTATACTTCTATTTAGAAAAGAAAAGAAAAGAAATGACATTAATATTGTTTATAAACTAAAGTAAACTAATACACAATAAACCAACCAAATTGAAGAAATTATATAAGAGACTTTGTGGAAATCAGTTCGTGTATATAAATTAAATTTAACTTATGAAGAAGTCAATTTTTTTTTCTAGAAGCTTTTATAGGTAAATTTATTTACTTAGGTTTTGTAAAGAATTGTGTTTTTATGGAAGAAATAAGTGTGTGAATTAATAACTGGTAATTAAATTTGATTTGTATTTGAACTTTAATTTAATATTATCTATATGTATGTGAAGTATGTTGGTTGTCTTAGATTTAAGTAGTATGGGATAATTATGTTAGTTGATCATTGAGAATTTCATAAAGGGTCTAAGCACAGAAAAAATGTTTAGGCCTTTTTTGTTCGACTTTTAAACTCAAGAATTAAGGAGTGAACTTAAAAGTTGTCGTATTATTATTATGCCATTGACGCGTTGTTTTAGTCTCTCATCACACCCTCGTGAGTCATTGCAATTCAACCTTGGTGAAATACCTTCATCCCTATCGTTGAACTCAAAATCCTAACTTTGTCTATTTTCTCTTAAACATTTCCTTTTTCTAATTTTAGGAGAGTCAAAGTTGTTGAGAAGCATTGAGAAATTTTCTTCATAGGTATATCCTTGTTTCATATATTTCCCTTTTTTCTAATTTTTGTTATAAATTTTTTCTCTTTTTATAATATACTATTTTCAGTCACTTCTTGTTATTCAAATTATTGTGGGTTATATAAATATGATATTTGTAATAGGAATTAGGCACAATTCAAGATATGAGAATATGTTATCCATTTAATTAGACTTTCACTTTGAATGCTTGAGTCAAACTCTAAATTTTTTCCGAGAATATTTTCTTCATTTGAAGACTTTGACTCTCTCTCAACTAATGCAAACAAATTTGACTTAAAAGAGAACTTAAGTTACGATTTTTTCCCTAAGTAACTAAACTTTTTCTACAAATTTCTTATACTACTAATGGATTTTGATTGTATGTATTTTTGTTTTCCGTTTAGGAGTGTCAGTTCAACCAAGTGATTTCTTTAGCAAAGATCATCATTAAACATTCTCCTTCAAAGATATTGCTTCAATCATAGAAAAATTTATTAATGGAGGTGTTGGCATGTGTAGGTGCAACTAGATTCTAACCTAACATTTTAGTCTTTAGATCCATAGGTGGAAGTTTGGTATAAACTATCTATAAAGATTTAAAATTTTGTCTTCTTACCTGCTTATAAGCAATGTCAAGAAAAATAAAAAGGATTGAATTGTATTTTTAAATCCTTTTAAGATTTTTGAAATGTATCGTCAAATATTAAACAATCACATGATGCTTTTAAGTTGACAAACAATCTGTCAATTTTTTTTTTGAAAAACTATTTTGTAATATTTTCTTCTTTTGTTAATGTGGTGCAATAATATGTAATAGACAATGATAAGAGAAATAAATATTTACTCTTTACTTTTTATATTGGTTAGTTTAACAGTAGAAACTATGTCTAATACTCAATCAATTGATTAAGTTTCACTCTGGAGATTACTGCTACAAGTTACAAGTAGAAAATTATTTGAAATACAGCTAATCTTGACCAAAATCCAAGTATTATTTGAAACTCAACTATTGAACGGTGCATCAATTGTCTCGTAGTATAGGCTAAGTGAGAAAAGTTACAATTGAATTGTGGTGTGTTGGTCGTTACACTTTTAACTAAAATGAGTTGCACCTTGACTATTAGCTATAACTTTTAGCCAAGAGGTAAATGCTCGATCCAACATCAATCACTCCTAGCTATAAACCTCAAACATTATTTGGAACGCAAGCACTCTTGGCTAAAAGTTGAATATTGTTTGGATGTCGACCTTTTGTTACTAACCCATTTAGTATTCTTTGAAACATACTCTTTACTTGCTAAATAATGAGTATTATTTTGACCTTAACCACTATTGACTAATAATTCAGTATTGTTTGAACAAAAAAAAAAGATAGTTGCGTATAAAGCTTGGAAGAATGAGTCATTGTAAATCCTTTGATGACCATTAAGGGTGTAAGACCTTGTGAAATTATAACAATGTGGAAATATATATCCAAGGTGGTCTATTCATTATTTAATTTGAAATATTTATTTAATTATTATAAGAGATAAAAGGGCTTATTAATTATTTTGAAAGAATTATTTTATTAAATATTATGATAAGAGATCTAGAGAAATCCACGTTCAGGCACTACATATCCCCAACTCTCAAAACTAGACTAAGGCATATAAATTTCCCAGGTCTTACAGAGAGGGAATGCATCATGATGTAATTTGTGTCATACAAGGAAGAGATTGGGCATGACAGATTCGCTTTGAAGTGTGGCTATCTTTTAGCATATGTATTGAGAGCATATATTACTAAAGAGGAACGAAACTTCAATACCTTTTATTCTTAGATGTATAAGCTATAATAATCTAGTTTTGGCTTAACTAGCTATGTATACTCATTGGCATGATGGTTGGCAAGCCATAAACTGTGATGTTTAGACTAAATCTGCCTCAACAAATTATGGAAGGGATAATTAATTAAGGTTGTTAAGGAAGAATCCATGATCTTCTGTTAGCACAATCATCTTTCATTTGATTTGGTTTTTCAAATGAATTAAACTCCCTTTCATTTATGTTGTAGGCAAATATCAAGGTTTGCTACTTGGCCATATGAGTTCTTATGCGAAAAACTTACTAGAATGCAAATAGATTGCAATATATGGTGAAAGGAATGTCAAACATCCATGAGCATAACAAGCTTTTAAAAAAAATCAAAAACTTGAAAGTCATTGTGCTCCTTCTCTTTCATGTGGTGTTAGGTTGCATTAAATATGCACTAGGTCTCTAATTGAAGGTAGCTATATCTTTTAGGTGAGGAATTTTAGCTTTGAGGAAACCTATATCAGGTAAGACAAGCTAGTAAAGATTTACAATGACTATTGATTCAAATTTGTGTTGATGAGGAGGAGAGTGTGATAAATAAGTAGTATATTGAACTTGTTTGTGTTGCTATGTATCTTCGATTGAACTATTTGATACAAATGTTGTGATCTAAATATTGGTACTATCAAAGTAGATTTTGAATTGAAATAGACTTATTTTGGTATAAAAGAAAGGTAAAATGACTTAGATAGACTCAATAGATCAATTTGATACACTTATATCAAATTCTAAATTATGCAATCAGTTGAGCGGGACCTTAGAACTAGTAGGCATGAGTGGAAAATTTCACTTCCAGTGAGCACTCTCTCATCTTTGTTGGGCGAGCTCCATGGAATTGGCTTCCAGGGCCTTAGTCGTTGGGAGAGAATGAAGGGTGTTAAGTGTAGGGTGATAAGTGTGATAATTACCTATTATTTACACTTCTTAGAACCTCTTAATTGTCTTTTATTCATGTATTTTTTGTGTTAATCCCATGAAATAATTTAGGATTTTGTTATTTTATTCAAAAACAAGTTTACTTTGAGGTTTGTGGACTTTTGTAGAAAAGAATGGAAGATTGAAGAAAAATCACTAGTAACTGCCTGGAGTCACTCGCCCAGCTACCTAGACGTGCTCGCCCAGCGACCAAGACTCACTAGCCTAGTGAGGAAGGCTTGTTATCCCAGCAAGAATGTATCCTAGCCTAGCGAGTTTCACTTTTTACTTAAACATTAAAAGTGTTGAGACTCAAACAAAAATGCAGTTTGGTGGGAGGAACATTGCTGGAACTCAAGACGAAGGCAGAGACACTTCTGGAGCTTAAAGGATTCATCTTTCTTCATTCATTCTACCATTCCAACTTCATTTGTGCTCTAGATGTATAGGAGTAGCTAAACTCCATTTCATTGGGTTGGATGTAATGTACCTAAACTCATTGTAGTTTCATCTATGCAATAGAATCTCTTTCATTGCTTTTGTGTTCTATCTACATTATTTTCGTGCATGATGGAATATCTATGCGTTTTTATGGTATCTAATCATTGGAAAGTGTTTTGGAACCCTAGACATGGATAGAACAACCTAGAGGTTTAGTTCTAGACATAGACCAAAGCTTTTGGTCATTCTAGACATCGTTTTTAATGTGCCTTTTGTGTTTAAACATCTAAGGGATTAATATTTTTACATAAAAGTTCAAATCATGCCCCTAAGGGATTAGGGCTTGAATACCTTTGATGGTAATACTTGAGTAGATGAGAGATATATATTGTGAGATGATTGCTTAGAGTTTTCAAACCCAATGAGTCTTTGCCTTGGCTATTTTATCACTTTAAAGTTTAGGAATATTTATGTTTTCACTTCTTTCGAATTAATCTATGGTTACATTCAATGCTTAAATTAGTAACTACGCCTAGTTAACTAAACAAACGCAGTTCCCGTGGGAAAACAATACTTGGACTTACCATTTTTATTACTTGCACGACTTGGTACACTTGCCAAAGTCTTAACATAGGGGTTAGCAAAAGGTGAGAAATCGACCGCACTCGAGAAGATCAAATAAAAAAATAGATGGTAGGTCAGTTTTGAACGAATTTGGGTAACAATGGATACATAAAAATGGGTAAAATGGGTAAGAACGGTTGGGTATGAGTATAGAGTTAAAATTTTAAAAATATCTGATCTGACCAGATAAAAATATTATACTTTTTTAAGAGTAAAAACACATCAAATACTAGTACCTTTGTTGTCGCTTTTCCATTCACAACAATCTATACTTTTCACTTCACAAACATAAAAACCCTAGTCTGTTAGTGGCTCTTCGAATGTGGATTATGTGGTTGATTGAAGGTTGATATGCCTTTGTAGACTAGTTTGATGCTCTACTTTTACCTTAGTTGGTGAGTTTTTATCTTCCCCTAACATCCTCTGAACCCATGATGGAGGTGTTGTCACTCTCAACGATCGTCGTTTGCCCCCTAACTCTCCCATCTTAATCTTGTTGGTTCGTAATAAGCAAAAAATAGAAAAGAACATTGTTTTTTTTGTTGATTTGAAGTCATAGGATGTTGAGAATTATAAATGGGTTTGTGCAGCTAGGTTTAATTGGAGGTATTGAAGGAAGATGCATATGTGAAACACAAGTTGATTAGAGGTCGAAGCAATTAGCGCATGTTGTGGTTTTGAACAATCGTGGTTTCTCTAGGTGTGTTATATTCATCAAAAAGCTCTTACCTCTAGTGTTGAGGATCAAGTTTTGGTTGAGATAGTTGACAAGGAAGAAGTAATGATGTTTTGAACGAAGTTGTGGATTTAGTACTAAACAGACCAACCCATACTTTTGTTTGTTTTTTCTTTGCTAATGAAATTGCTTGAACTTTGTGAACTATTTTTTATGCCTCGGGTTGATAACCGATGCAGAAAGGAGTGTCTTTTTACCTCGGCAGTATATGCCTCGGGTGCGAACCCGAAGCAAAAAGTGAAAAATAACCGCTGTCGTTTCCCTTCCCTGTACTGGTGGTCCAGCCAAGGCACAATTATGGTAATAGGTTTAAACTAAATTTAAAATTTTGTAGATTTTAAGTTGCTTAATTCAAAATTATTCAATTAAATTTTATGTTTCAATTAAACTTAATATTTGGAGTAAATAGTGTATACACTTACCATCTAATTGCTATTTTATAAGAAAATAATCTAATATATAATTCATCATGTATAATCAATTTAGCTTGAAATGATATATTAACTATAATTTTTGATTACTTATATAAAAAGTAATTTTTTATTAGTTGATTATATAAAATATCAAAGCTATGGTAAATCAACTACATGATTTATTAAATTGGTCAGAAAGTTTTTTAAAATAAATCTACAGTTACATAAAACTATTTTTTAAAGTTTTTCATGAGTTTCTTAACCATGTAACTTTCTTCAACACATGAACAAGTAAACGTAGGTGTTTCTTTAAACACCGTTTTAATTAGTAGTTTGTTACTTTCTGCAACTCAGTTTTCTTTTTACTAAATTCAGCTCTCGTACGATATAATTATAATTTCCTTTAAATGAATAGTCAGTCTTGAATACTAATTATTAACGTGTGAAATCACGCCTTTAATTTAAATGTTAGTTGTAACACCCCCATTTAATTAATAAACATAATTAAAATAAAGCGTCACATAAAAGATATAATCGCGTAGTTCCGGAGTTTAAACTTAACTCCTTACAGTTATCCAAGGCACACCACGATGCTAAAACTAAACTGATACAAAGTTCAATAGGAACAAAAATAGTAAAGTAAGAGTTAAACTGGTACATGGGCCACAACCCAACAAGAAAGCCCATAGTAGAAAGATCCAGAGAATTAAGCAGTGGAACCATCACCTCCTTGATGACCACGGGTGTTCCTCACATCTACTCACATCAACAAGTTGATGATCATCACAAAGGAGAGAACCACACATACAAAACACACAACAAACAACAGAAGGGTAAGCTAGAGCCTAAAAATGATTTTATCATGAAGTTAAACATACTTTCACAATCAACAACACATATATCATCCAAGCATGTTATGAACATTCCATCAATACACTACGACTCGACTTGACTCATCTAGATACATATAATCTGGTCGGATTCAGCGGATGCTTGCACTTGTGGTGGATATCTCTGCTCACCCCCGAGCTTCTCACCCCCGAGCTATGTGTTACAAGTGTTACAATGAATCAATTCCCCCAAGTACAAGGTTAGTCCTTAATGGGTTTTGGGCCTCCTGCTACTCTCACCACAAGAGTTAGTCCGCCCTAGGTGAGACTAACTGACTCTTTAGAGTGTCAGGATGCAATCCCTACCTTGAATCCTTATCAAATTATATAAATGGGGCACCACCATGGACACCCACTAATAGGGGCCATGGAATTATGTCCCGATCACTGAAGTACGACCCTGAAGTCTCACCTAGAAACCCCAAGGAATTACGCACTGACACATACCAAAATATATTCATACAACCAAGTAACAATAATCATGCATTTGAACCTCGTACCAACATTTGTAACCAATTCTCATTCGTATTCCATGTTGTACCATGCCACCTCATTCACCAATTTCATGAGTTTAGAGTCTTATCTCATACCAATACCATTGTCATTTCAATAACATCCCTCTCATTCATTTCACATGCTAAGGTCACATCAATATATCAATTCAATCTATACCACATATATTCCATGTCATTTCTCATACTTCATACTTAAAACACATCAATCAATCAACCAAAAAATTTATAGCACTTAAGTGAAGAAAACAGCGAGGCCCACAACGCATCTCGCTTAAGCCAGAAGCCCTCGCTCAGGCGAGAGGAGTTCCCCCGCTTAAGCGACAGGCCCTCGCTTAGGCGAGATCGCGACAGAGGCCTTGGGAGGTTTTCCCGCACTCGCTTAGGCGAGCCCTCCCTCGTCTGAGCGAGCCCACTCCTCGCCCAAAGGTGAGGTCCATCGCTTAGGCTGCACTGCAACGACACACCTCAAGCTCCCACGCGTTCTCGCTTAAGCGAGCGTCTCTCGCCTGAGCGAGATAGTACCTCACTCAAACTAAGACCCTCCGCCTGAGCGAGAGCTCGAGCGCGAGCTAGGGTTTGTCCTCTTCAAGTCTCGCCTAGGCGAGATAGGGTCGCTTGGGCGAGAATAACAGGTCTTGCCCACTGTTCATCCTGCAACAACTATATTTTTATACCCAATCAATAAAATCAACCAGCACATGCATCCACAATAGCATACAAGCTCAAAAATCACGAAACAAAGACAAAACGAACATCAATCATATCAATAAAAGGTTTCTAGCTTCCCTTACCTGGAAATAAGCTAGCACAAGACTCGTAAACCAACAACTAGCGAGCACAACAACTCCGAGACTAGCTCAGTGAATTGTAGATACGCGCAATAGAGGGGAAACTGGATTATTAGCAAGGAACTTCGGTTGAGACCAAGACAGTAAGGATAGATTAGGAGGAAACAGTTGAGAGACTAACTTACTTGAGTCAATGGAGTCCTTCTAGCTCAACAAAAAAAGGGATGCAAAAACCCTAGCAGAGAGTGCGGCTGCTCAAAGAGGCAAGGAGTTCTGTTTTACGAAAATGAGCATAGAGGTTAGGGTTAGGGCACATTAGGTCTCGTTTTCCTCTTTGAGCTAGCCCTTAGACCCATTAGTTTGGGACAACCTTTTTAATTTAGGACAGAAAAGAAATAACGAATTTAATGAGCCTTACATTAGTTATTATTGAAATTAAGTATTTATTCTAAAAAATAAATTTCATAAAAGAAATTATGATTGAATATTAACAAAATTACATCAAACTTCTTACAATTTTATATCGATATTAAATATACACTTTACTTTGATTATGAAAAAATATAAAGAGTGTAGCATGTTAGGAACTATTAGGGGAGAAGTGTGAAAATGAAGAACAAAATTGGGAACATTCGAAGCCGTTATATACTTAAAAATTGAGTCAAGAAATTCTTACGCCTATATGATTTCTTTGCTAAATGGAAAGAGATGTTCTGCATTAAAAAAGATAAATGAAAAATATTAAAAAATAATAAAAAGAGATAAAAAATGAAAAAATACGAGAAATAAAAAGTATATATACTAATACATTTTTAATTCTAGGTTTAATAATGTTTTTGTCCTAAATTTTATTAAAATTATTAAACGTGATTTTTTAATTTTTTTCGTCTAAAGAGTTAATTTAGTTCTTTCATTAAATTACTACTATTATTTAGGGAATAATAACATGATAAAATAAATGATAATGTGACATAAAAGTGACTCGGCTTATCTAATATAATTGGATTTATATCATGTCACATGTTATTTATATTGTGAGTGTTGTGATTCTCTTGACAAAATAATCATATTAACATATGTTTTAACAAAAGAAAAATTGAAAAACCATATTAAATAATTCTAAATTAAAATAAAAATAACTATTCAACTCTATTTTTCTAATAATATTACCTAAGGAAAACCAAACTCATATTTTCTAATATGGTAAAAACCAAACTTAGAAATCACCTGATTAAACAACTTAATCACCCAACAATGAAATAAAGCAGAATTGATGAACATATTTAACTTTAAGATTGGATTGAGACAAGGGTTGGGTTTGGTATGACACATGATATGATACCAACCTCAACCTGAACCTGTGAAGAGAGAACACATCATATCATAATAATAATAACAATTTGCGAGAAGATAAGAACACGTACTACATTTACGGATACATAATAGTGGTTACTTACACTTACATAGATACATACGTTATTATAGTTACCTAGGTACGTACGAGTAACGTTGTTGCTGTTTTCCATCCCATGTATAAAGCAAAAACAGCAAAGCTGAGTCGACAAAATACACCACCAACACTGAACAGTCTCTTTCTTCTTTCTCTCTCTTCTTAAGAAGTTGAAATTCAAAAAGTAAGTCTTATAATATAATACACTCCACCACCATCACCACCAGCATCAACACCAATAACACCACAATTTTCAAGACCCACGCGCCGCCCCACCGCCGTCACGCGCGGCCTTTATGAATTATCGCCGCCATGGGCGGAGTCACCTCCTCGATCGCTGCCAAGTTCGCGTTCTTCCCGCCGCAGCCGCCCTCTTACACCGTGGTCGCCGCCGAGAGTGGTGCGGAATCTGGGCCGCCGAGGCTTGTCATTCCCGAGGTGCCGATGAAGGACAACGTGGACGTGCTCAAGCTTCGGACGCGCCGAGGTAACGAAATCGTGGCGGTGTACGTTAAGTATCATAGACCCACCTGCACCATGCTCTATTCCCACGGTAATGCTGCCGATTTGGGCCAAATGTTCGAACTTTTCGTCGAATTGAGCAACAGGCTTCGCCTCAATGTTATGGGGTACTTTTCCCCTTTTTAGTTTCAATAATTTTCTTTTTCTTTTTAAAAAAAAGAGTAAATTCAGCTTGATGTTAATGTTGCTGTGTTTGGTTTTAATTAGTTTGGATGTTGTTTGCATTAATTTGTTGTCTGCAATGATCTTGGAGGAACGATAATGTTCTGTTCTGTATTTAATTGGTTGGCCTTTTTACTTTAATAATTGAAGTGTTGAGTTATTTTCTTTAGATAATTTAATTATTGTTTTGCTATATTAAGCATCTGGAAGAATTTCTTTGATAAAGCTTCAACTGAATATTCTTGATTTTCTTTCCCGTGTTTTAGATGATATTGTTTTATGGTTGGAGTTGGAATTGAAATTGGTAATGGTTATAGTGTTTCTGTGGTGGCTATGAAGGAAAAAGGTGATCTAAGGAAGGTTCTGTTTTCTCGAAGGTAAAGGGTAATTGTGGGGAATCGGGATGACGGCTGCGAAGTTAAACAGGAAGGGATAAAGGAGTTGACTTTTTTCTAACCAAGTCAGCTGCAGTAATGAATAATTTGATTGCTGAAAGAATATTCTTTTCCTGTTCAGATGATTTTTGGCATAAAAGATAAAAAAGTCTTGAGTTCTGTCTGTGTGGTGTTGAAATTTGAAAGTTCTGCTGCATATTCTTTTGCCTTCTTAGCTTTGCTATTCTCAAGAGCTGAAGCTGGATCTGTCTTGCTGTCCCTGTAACATGTGACTTTGTTGGATTATTTTTCTTGATGAATTTTGAGCTGTTGGATTATAGGGAGCTTCCCTCTGTTCCCGTGTTTAATATTGACTAGTAATTACGAAATCGGAACTTGCTGTCTCAGTAAGTCGTGATACTGAGTGCTAACTTATGATTTAGAATTTGGTCTGGTTTGTTTTTGTTGACCAAATTATTTTTGTTATACTGTATAGATATCCTAAGTACATGTCAGCGTATACACAATAAAGTATTATGTGTTGTTACTGTTACATGTTCTATTATTGTTAAGCTTGATAGGTGCAGCCTATTACTGTAGTTAGTTTGTTACAGTTTCGTGATGTACTTATGTTTTTGTTACTGTTAGTTTGTTAGTTGTAAACTGTAACTGTATTTTGATACAGTCTGTTGTAGCTGAGCTACAATGCAGGTACAGTTTCAGTCCTTCAGTCAGTATACAAAGTTTATTGTCAGAGATGACACTTTTGAATACTTTAGCTTTAATGAATCGATTTTCTGTCTTAGTTGCTGCGAAATATTTTCTTTCTATTACTTTTTCATGTTTTCTTGTTTTACTGTTTTGTAATATGAGCTAATATTTTATAGAAATACCACCTGTTACTTTAGAACTGAACTGCACAACATCAAGAGAGGGTTCATCACATATTTGAATATGTACTTAGAATAAAAGCTGTTGATTCCATTCTTTGCTTTTGATTGGAGATTTTGTCTCTGCTCAAGATCAATTTGGTTCAGTTAAGGAGGTTTTCCTTAATGAATTTATTGTTTACATTGTTGCTGTGAGTAGTAGACTTGATCTATTCCTTATCAATGAAATTAATTATTGATTGTTTTCCAAGTTGAGTTTGAATAATATGCCTATAACTCAAGTTATATTACTAATTGTAACTATCTTGAAGATATACTTGGCCTGAAGTTTTGATTGAGTTGTAAAATAAAATGTGTGGAGAGAGAGAGATAGCTGTTGTTCACTTAAATCATACTTGATCATGGAGAATAGTACTTTGGTTAAATTTCACATGGAAATCAGGTTGCAAATGTATTTTCTATCAGGATTTTTGGCTTACTTCGTAGCAAAGCTTGGTATGAACTGAATATATTACATCTTGAGTTTCTGATATATTATTTTGGTAAAGCATCCTCCCTTAAAATTTCATTAGCTGTGATAAATTTATTGCTGTAGTGTCCATGGTAATTGTTGCTGGCATTATCCTTTACTAATTTTGTATTCATTGATATTAGAAGTATTACTCTTTCATTCATCCTCCTCTCAAATAGGCTCAAAAGATATGAAGAATGAGTAGACCAACTTAAATAAATTTTGTGGACTTATGAGTGTTATATTCTATGCACTTCTTTTAATCATTCATGGGGAATTTTTTATTGTATGTATGTTGTCTTTGGCTTATGCTCTCAATAAAGCATAACATAGCTTGTAATGTTCATCAATATAGTTTTATTCTTCACCAGTCTGGCATTCCATATTGCAATTCATTTATTTTCCTCAATACATATTTGTCTTGAATTCTTCTAAATGTGTATATAAGAAATAAAGTTCTCTCCTGTTTTCTTGCCTACTCATAGGTTACAATCACATGAATTTAAAAGTGCATAGGGGAATGCTTTGTTAACCACAGATGCCTCATGTGAAATATTTCCATTCGCCTTTAAATTTCCTTTAATGATAATACTTTATTTATTCTCATTGATTTATTTTAACAACTTTTCTTTGTACAGTTACGATTACTCTGGGTATGGACAGTCAACAGGAAAGGTTAGTAGGTTTATTTTTCCGCCCATCCAAATCTATGAGTGGAATGAAGTTGTATCTCTATTACATAACCTTTTAATGTTCTTTTAAGTCTTAATGTCCATTGCGTTTATGACACACACTAACACATTCTGTTATTGTAGGAAACGGGACAAGATATTTTAAACTATTAGATTAAAATTTACGATTCAGGTTGTATATTCAAATACAAATTTTACATGATATTTAAAAAAGGAAGAAAATCATGTGATTTATCATATAAGATTAATAATTGCATAAATCATACCACATTAATTTTGATTAATCTTCATACATTGAATCTCTTGATTTTAGTTTCTTTTCTTGATTTTCAACAATATCATGTCAATATTAATTGCAAATCAATATTAGTTCCATTTTAGAATTCAATACTTCCCCTTAAGTTGGGTCATAGATGTCAATCAAGCCTCACTTGGATCTAAGGTTTTAATAATTTGCTCTAGGCAAAAGGCTTGGTCAATATGTCAACAATTTGATGACTTGAAAGAGTGTGCACAAGTTTAATTATCCCATGATCTAAGGTAGTCAAAATTGAGATCTTATGCAAGATCAGAAAGGGAAGCATGGATAGTAAATTGAGAGATTGTAATGCAGATCATAAGATCCTACAAAATTTATGAATTCATATATTTGCACACATTATCATATATATGCATATTAAACATAAGTCATTATATCACACTTGAAACAAATAATTGAACTTCAATTCAACATGATGAGGAAAACAAATATAAAATAAAGTATGCCAATAGATCTAATTATATAGTAAATACCCTATCCTAGATACAAAACCATAGCTTCTCCTAGTAAGGCAATGGATCCATCCGAGCATGGTTGTCAAAATCATATTTTGGAGCATAAGATTGTACACGTCTATGATCTCCTCCCTCTTCAATCTTGAGTCTCCTCAAAATTGTGATTTTGGTGGATTGTGTAGAATTGTCGTTGTAGATTACAACTCGTGGGGGAGAAATCTTTCTCATGATGCAACTACAACAATCCTCTTGGTAGTTCCTCTCCTAGCCTCAATGTTCCTGTCAATAACACATCTCGCTTCCTTGATGTTCCTTACAATGGTTTCTCTTGTGGCGTCAATGTTCCTCTCAGCAATGCCTCTCATGGCCTTGATGTTCCTTGCGATAGCGCCTCTCGTGTCATTTCTTGCTCATAATCATGGTAATCAAAATCAAGATTTTATTGAAGTCCGGAAAGAGAAATATAAATTGTAAATTGAAAGATCATAACACCGATCATAAGATCCTACAAATTTTATGAAATTTATGCATGCACACACAATCATTATATCACTCAAAATTCAAAATTAAACTTCATAATATATAATAAAGCAATACATCCTTAAACATGACATCTTAGTTAATAGGAGTAACTCCTTCCTAGTTACAAAAGAGTAACAAAATAATACTCCATCTAAACTAAATAATTTTGTAGGTTAAATTCATAATCTGCAGAGAGACCTTGAAACTCCATCATTTCCTTCTCCTTCACCATTCAAATCAAAGCCATGTTTAAATCATGCTAATGTAAACTTTCATCCTTCTCAACGTGTACTAGAACCAAATTTCATCCAAATCCAATGCTTCATTTCTCTCATGCCCATTTTCCATAATCCACTCTTCATTGGATGAACAATTATCAATATTAATTTGAGTTGGTTTTCTTGTTTGCTTCTTCTTAGCTAATTATGAATTAGCCATAACAAAAACATCATTCGTGGTGATTTACTTTAGCCTATTTCTTCTCTTTGTGTGGACCTAAACAAATGCAAAGACAAATATGATAAGCACGTAGTAGACTAGTAATTCTGTTGTAGAGATATATTTTAACGTTAACTTACGATCTCAAAGGAACACCATATATGCTCACATTTGGAGGAGCTACATGTCAAGCTCAATACATGAATGATGAATTTTTGGAGTTCTAGATTTTCATCACCATGAGAATCCCACCAATTTTCTGGAGTCTTTAAATTTATCGATTTATTAGCCAAGGGACAATCAAAATATTTAGCTCGTTTTTTTGTCACCAATTTGAACATCGAGTGTTTTTTCATCTTCATCCTCCACCATCCTAGTTATACATTCCATCATACCTCGTTTCTCTTCCAAATTTGCTTTAAATCCAGAATGATAATGCATTTGAGGGTTACAAAAATAGCTAGACACATGCAAAAGTCTGTGAAGTTGCTCGTCGCACCTTTCATTAATAATATTCCACAAAGGTGAATAACTAACCAAAATATATTACATTTATATAGCTTTTTGTTTTCAATTTCAAAATCGCCAACTTAATAAGCAAATATATAGATGGTTAGATTGATAACCTTTTTTTGATTGCATCGCAAGCCTTTTGTATCTTCTACTTAGCTTGGTCCATTGGTTCATAAATCAACCCCATGACTGGTTTTTGATCCAAATCAACCAATTGAAGCGCTTCAATTAGAGGCGATGCACCCTTCAAACAAGTTATGATATTCGTTCAAAATTTCTTTTCTAAATCTACATCTTCAACTGTTTTTCCATCATTTGTTTTAGTAAACCTACTAGACTTCCATTTATTACTAGTAAACATCCTAATTGGAGCTCCCTTGTTTTCATGAAAGCACCCTAATGTCAAGTAAGATGTAGCAAAATGAGTAAGACTTGACCTCACCAAATCTCTTTATTTTGTGAAATATTGTAATATAGAAATTAAAGTAGTTCTTGAATAAACAAAGGTAGTAATTTTTGTACCTTTTGAAATTGTCTTATCATGAACTTGGGATCTTCTCATAATTCTCTAACATTAAGCCAACACAATATGTAGCACAAGGTGTTCAAAATAGTCATTTTTCTCTTTGCTATCAACATTTGACCAACAACTTTGTAGTTTTCTGCAATATTTATCACAACTTGAATAGCATTGTCTTTTCTCACCTGTTCAAAAATTTTATCACTTAAGAAGGATAAACAGGTAATAATTTTCTTTTATTTTGAAGAACGTGGATGACCTAAGTGATCATGCAAAAGCTTAGGAGATGGGGATGCTAAACAAGACATTGATGTTTTAGAACCGAGAAATTTCTTTAGATTCATGTCCTTCCCCACTCAATTCATGACAAAAGAATTGGCGTCAAAGGTAACAAAACAATTCAAGGATTTGGTTAATTAACTTAGGGAAATTAGGTCGAAAGGACAATTAGGGACAAGAAGAACATGATTTAGGTTTAAGGATGGAGAAGGGGAGATTTGACCAACTCCTTGAGAAGTAACTTTGGATCCATTGGCCAAAGTAATAACATGAGGAATTTTAGGATAAGAAATAGAAGAGAATAATGAAGCATTTCCATAAATATGATTATAAGCCCCAGAAGCAATTATCCATGAATTTTTACACTCCAAGGATTGAGAAATGCAAGCTTTTGTAAAATACAATGGGTAAAGGATTGTCCCTTGCTCTTAGATTTTAACCTGGGATATTCTTCATTAGAGAACTTTGGCTTAGAAACTTCAGATTTGGAAATGTTGGTAGCCTTGTCAGGAAAACCATGTAAAGAGTAACAATTTTCTTGGACATGGCTCATTCTCTTACAATATGTACATTGAGGATGCTCTCATGTACTACTACGGTCTCCTTTTTCACAAGTAGAAATTATGGTACAAAAAATAGTTCCCAAGGCCATGTTGAGCAAAGATAGGGAGGTAGTCCAAAAATGTAACAAGGGAACCTAGGGTTTCAAGTTCAAGAGAGAGAAACCTGGGCTTACAAATGAGAGAAATCGTGATTAACACCATAAGACACACCAAATGCTTTCAGAATGAAAAACACTCAGAAAGCTCCTATTAAAGAGTTAGACTGTGGTGGTTTGAGAAGATTTGGACCACCGAAAGGCAGCGCGTGAGACACATATGCCTAGGGCAGTGCCGACGTTTGGATGACACATGATGACGCATCAGTTAGAGTATGGATGCATGTTCACTAGAGTCGGGTCATGCTCCTTGAGGCGCACATGATTGAGGTGTTGGAGGACAAAAATCGACAACGGATCGTGATACCAACTTCAGAAGAATAAACCGAAGAAAGATACACATGAATATTAGAATGAATTTTAGAGAGTATATATTCCCCTCTTTTACGGTTTCATATTTATAATAGCTTGGGCTATGTCAGATACAATGAATAGAAGAGAATTCTAGAAGTGATTTCAAGGAAGTGGGTCCAACACAACACACAACACCTAACATTATCCAGCATCTCAAAAACTTTCTCAGCTATTTTAGATATAGTAGGTGCATCTATTGACTTCATAAACATAGTTCCCTTTGGGCTATTCACTAGGAGGTTGATTATTGTCCTTCTTTTCTTATTAATCCAACCATTAATCATAATGGCATATCTTATTTTCTTCTAGTCATTGCTATGTGCTTGTAAAGCAAGTAACTTCCTCCTTCAAAGATTTGATTCTAATCCCATTATAGGATCGAGGTTTAAATCCATTGCCATGTCTTAAAACCAAATCAAACATAACATTGAGTTCTTCACTCTGCTACATTGGTGTTGTTATAGAAGAACCTAGCAATTGCTTCACTTGCTTTCTTCACATCTTTTTTAAACATGTTGATGGTAGCTTGTATACTAACTACTCTCTTCTTAAAGATATTTTTAGAATTGTTGCGTGTTTTCTTTTCTCTCCAGCTTTTTCCATTTCCTATTCCATATTAAGGCTTGATTACTTGTTTAAGTTTTGCTGCAAACCAACAATAATCCCACATTTCCTTCTTCACTTCATGAGTAACACCCTTGTAATGGATAAACTCGTCTTGTTATAACCTTTTGCAGTATTTGCATTGAAGTTTTATGGTATCCCCAATAACTGAAATACAATGGTTCCAAGATATATCACTCTTATTTCTTGGAGCATTTTTGGGAGTCACGGGCATACGGAAGTTTGAAGTCATTTTGGTGTGCATATTGGGTGCACTTTGGGTGGTAGTGCATTGGAAAAAAAGTATGGAGAAAGATGGATTTGAGAAACAGAGTAGTGTCGTGCATTGGAAAAAAAATATAGGAGAAAGATGGATTGAAATGAGAGTGACTGGAGTTTGGAACTGAAATTAAATAGCCAAAGGAAAAGCATAAGTTTTTTGGTTTTGGACGAGGGAGAGCAGCAGTTGTGACATTTATTAACCAAGGGAGCAACAATCATGGCAACAACATTTTTTCATGAAAGACAAGCACTAGTATTTGTGCGAGGGTGGTAGTTTTTTATTTAAGGAAAAGAGATCGTCAAATTTTTTTCATTGGGTTTTGAAATGAAAAAAAAAAGGAGCTTAAGATTTGGGTGGCAATTTTTTATTTAGGGAAGAAAGGAAATCACATTTTTTTTACTCATAGTTGGGTTTCAAAGAAAAAAAAATTGTGATTAAGTTTCGAGTTCCAAAATCGGGACAAGCAAATTCTAAACACAATTAAAAAGTCTACTTTTCCTTTACAATAAATTGAACCTTATTGTGACCTAATTATTACTATTGTGGGTCAATTTTTTTCCCCAATTGTTAAAGTGTTTTCAAATCCAATTTCAAACTCCTCTATACCCGTGACTTACAAAATTGCTGAGGGAAATACGAGTGATATAGCTAGGAAGCATTGTATTTCAGTTGTTGGGGATATTAGAAACTTCAAGGCAAATACTACTAAAAGGTAATAAGAGGGCAAGTTTATCGGTTCAAGCATCACCTGACTAGTACTTAAAAGGATTTTGGAGCTTGCAAGGGTGTTACCGAAGAAGTAAAAAGGACATGCGGTATATTGTTGTTGGTTTCAACAAAATTTGATCAAGAAATTCAGCTTCAATAAGGATTAGGAAACTATAGAAGGTGGTGAGAAAAGAAAAAAAAATGAAGCATCTGGCATTGGCAACAGTCTTAGTCTTAGAAATATTGTTAAGAAGAGGGTAGTTTGCACATAAGCCACCATTAACAACATGTTAAAGAAGGTTGTGAGAGCGAAAACATGTTAAACAATTGCTAGGTTTTTCTATGATATCACCTTACCTTTCAATGTGGCAAAGAGGGAAAATCTAGTGCTATGTTTGATTTGGTTTTAAGGCATGACTTTGGGTTTAAACCTCTATCCTGTCATGAGATTAGAGTCAAATATTTGAAGGAGGAAATGAAAACATCACTTGCTTTACAAGCACATCGGGATGAATGGAAGAAAATTGGATGAACGATTATGTTTCTGAAGTCAGTAGATTAATATGCTATATCCAAAATAGTTGAATTGTTTTTTTTTAAGATGATGGATAACATTGTTTAAGAGGTGGGGTAAGAAAATGTTGTCTAAGTTGTGATAAATGTGCAGTAAACTTCAAAAGTACAATCAAATGTTCAAGGGAAAGAAGAAAAGACTATTTTGCAGACCATTTGTTGCATATTGTGTTGACTATGTTGAAGGGTTTTGAGAAGATCTCAATTCACTAGGAGATAATTCCAAAAGGTAAAAAGTTTTACAACCTTTATTTACTCAAGAACTTCTTTAATTTCTATACTCCGACATTTCACAAAAAGAAGCTATATATTTTGGTTGTCCCTTGGTCACTAGGTCAATTAATTTTAAGACTGAAGCAAATTGGTGGGAGTCTTACAGTGATGAACATCTTGAACTCCACAAAAAAGAAATAGACGAAAGCAATGTAGAAAGCAATGTACAATGAATGATGTTATTTTTGTTATGACTAATTCAAAATTAGCTAAGAAGATGCAAACAAGAAAGTTAGTTCAAATTAATATTGATGATTGTTCATCCATGATGAGTGGATTATGAAGGACCAACATGAGTAAAATGAAAGCTCAAATTTGGATGTAGACAACTTAGATTTTGATGAAAACTTGGTTCCTGTCTAGTTGAAGAGGATGGAATTCTACATTAGCATGATTTAGACATTATCAATTTGAATGGTGAAAGATATGGAATTGATGGAATTGAAGGTATATATGGAGATTATGATTTTAGCCTACAAGATTATTTGCTTTGAATGGATGATTATTTTGTAACTTGGATAAAATTTCTATTTGGAAATAGGTTGAAGCTATTGGTTTATAATTTCGTAACTAGGAAGGAGTTGCTCCTATGTAACTAGAATGTAAATTTTGTAGGATCGTACAATTTGTGTTACGATCTCCCACAGTCCATTATTTTCTTTTCAATCTTAAGATCTCAATTTTGACTACCTTGCATCTAGTTACCAAATAACAATCCATCTAAAGCAAATAATCACCTGCATGAGTGGTTTACAATTTTCTCTATAATTTTAAGGAACTTATAATTTTCTCCTTGTTAATTTAAACAATTTTGTGGGATTTACATCTAAATTTACTTATATTTATAAGCAACTCCTGTTGAATATGTTTAAGCTTGTAATATAAGTCTTATAATTTCTCTCAATAAGAGTTCCCACCTTGTTGTTCTCTGCATAAACTGTTTTCATTCTAAAATGTGAAAACTATTACAAAATTATACATGAATGATCAAGATTAGTAGTTAGTTACATTAGTTATATATGTGATCATTATAAAATTATTTAGATTTATCTTCTAGGCGTAGCTGCACACTTTTTACCGTCTAATTATCATCATTTTACTGCACAATTTTCTTTTTTCCCTCGTTTGACTATCATATTTTCCAATTATGTGCATTGTATCCAATTTCCGTTACACATAGTTGACTTTTAACTGCTGTAAAATGATTGTTGACTGCATTAGGTGTTTGGTTCATCTTTGAAGAATTGATTCCAACCGAATAATTTTTTTGACGCATTCAACTGAATTTTTAACTCTTTAATCGATTTTGGAAACTTGTTTACTTTTTAATTGATTTTGAAAACCAAAAATATACTGTGTTGTGTTGCATTAAAAAATCGATTCTAACTAAACTCTACATCATTTTGACTTCTGAACCAAACACGGATGTGAAAGGACATCTAGGTATATTATAAATATTGCATAAGATAATAAATTAAAGTAAATAAATGAATAAAATAATATTTTTTACATTTGTTCTCTCTAGTATGAAATATTATATGAAAAGCTATTAAAAGCTAATTGATAAATTTATTTACTAAACACATTTATTTTAACTAAACAAGTTTATAAATTATACAGATTATAAAGAGTAAAGTATGTTTGGCGTCCCTTTTAAAATTTCAAATATATTGAAATTCGTCCTCTAATTTTTATTTATTTTTTTGTTTCAGTTTTGTCCATCTAAATTTTAAATATTGATGTTAGTGACAACGATAAAAGGAAAATTGATCTACAACATAGTTTTAATGTGTAAATTTTACAACTAAAAGTAGTTTTACTTACGAGTATAATTAACACCATGTTAAGATTGTCATGAACATAAATTCCATCTATCATTATTACTAAAAATTAGGTGAAACAAGGTTATTGAGTGGTCGATAATATGAGTGACATGATTTATTTTTAAGAGAGACAACAATTGTAATTTTAAGCATTATATATATATATATATATATATATATATATATATATATATACATGTTATTTTTTGTAAGATTATATTGTTATGAATTTTCAAAAGGATTTATTATAGGAGGCCAAATATAGAATTAATAAATGTAATAGTAGTACGTTTAAAATTAACTAAACCATAAATTTGTGACTTTGGAAGTTTTAGAATATAAATAGGATACAAGCTTTTATCTGAAGTTTAACATTTTTTTTCTTTATATCTTTAATTATTATTGTGCATTTTACCCTTTGTGCATTCTACCACATTAGTTTTCAAATTTTGCATGCCGAACCTCTGATTGTATGCTAAAACGTCAATGTCATCGGTAATCTATGTTAATGTCATGTGTATTTTTGCACATCAGCATCAGTCAAGGTATTACTTTATATGTAATTATAATTATAATAATTGACATGTAAATTTTAAATATGTTTATAATAAAAATCTTAAGATTAAATAATTTTTCGTCAAATGTTATATATTGAGAAAAGTAACTATATAAATAAAAAATAATTTGTATTTTGTATAGTTTTGCTAAATTGTTGAAAGTTTTTATAATTTGTAAAAGTTTAAAAATTACATTTGGAAATTATACGTAATTTTAATAATATTATGGTTATATTATCTTTTAAACATAATTCATATCTCATACTATCAGTATATAGTCCATGTCAACTATTGGAGAAGATAACAAGATAATGTCATTTGATAAGATTAAGATTTATTGTGCCCTTGTTCTATCCTAACCTAGCATGATCACTGAAAAAAAAAATCTTAAAGAAATTCCAAGAGTCCCAAGATAGTATAACAGTACTAATATTCTTAGTTCTAAAACAGTTCTTGTTTGTTAATGAATGTAAAAGGACATAATTCAAACCGTTTAAATGGTTTTGTGGGAAAAAATGTGGATTTATGAGCAATCTAAGATGAAGAACTTTTAAGTTTATTGGCAAAGAGAATAGTGTGGTGTTGTTGATGGTTGTTTTAGAGTGACATTATTGGTTGCAACTTAACAATCATCCTTTTTGCATGTTGAAACAGCCAACTGAATATAATACATACGCAGATATTGATGCTGCATATAAATGCCTAAAAGAACAATACGGGGTGAAAGATGACCAATTGATACTGTATGGTCAATCTGTTGGGAGTGGTCCCACACTTGATCTTGCTTCCCAGATTCCAGAATTAAGAGGTGTTGTCTTGCATAGTCCAATTTTATCTGGACTTAGAGTACTATACCCTGTAAAAAGGACATACTGGTTTGATATTTACAAGGTACACAGTCCTATGTTCATTCTGCTCCAATCTATTTCATTCAATCTATGGATATTTTACATGGTTTTGTTTTTCTTTTTCTTCTGTCCAGAACATTGACAAGGTTGGTGCAGTCAAATGTCCTGTTTTGGTTATACATGTAAGTGGCTTTTTCTATCTCCTCAGCCCCACCACTCCCTTCAATTCAGTGTGTTCCTCTAAGGTTATTACTGCAAGAATTGCTTCTCAATTATGGATAGTTTGAGACTCTTGCTACCATGTAGAAAACAAGGAAATATATGGAGAAAGAGATTGTGTAGTATTAATTGTGTGTAAAATGTTACAAGAGATGTGTTATATATACACAAAATTAACCCTAGAAGCCACGAGTAAATAGATAACGGTTTTTGGTGTTCTTTTTGTCTTTTTGTTCAGAATTTGGTAAAGTGTAGGGATGATGATTAAAAATTTTCTATGAGCAGGGGACAGCAGACGAAGTGGTGGACGTGTCCCATGGAAAGCAGTTGTGGGAGCTTTGCAAGGTAAAGTACGAAGCATTGTGGGTAAGTGGTGGTGGGCATTGTAATCTTGAGCTTTACCCAGAATTCATTAAACATCTAAAGAAATTTGTACAGACAATTGGAAAATCTAAAGCAACTGCAAATGGTTCTAAAAAGGAGAGTGTAGAGTCTGAGAATGAAGGCAAAGAAGGTAGAAAAGAATGTGAAGGTGGAACATCTGGTACTTCTGAAATGAGCAAAGAAATCCCTGAAGTTTCTAGAAACAGTTTAGATAGCCGTCTTGAGAAATCGAAGAAAGCAGAGAAACCAGAAAAATCTCGTATGAGCACAGACCATGTTGATAGGTTTAGGAGAAGAAAGGGGTTAGTTTGGTAGTCTCTCACAGCAACTCTGTATCCAGAATAATTTATCTGCTACTATTCACTTCGCAGGTAATCTAATTTCACTCTTCAGGTAATCATGCCACTTCTAAATCAATATATTCAGTGACTTTTCTGTTTCCTTTTTTAGCTCCATAACTCAGCAATATGCATTTCTATGGCCTGTAAAATCAAACACCTTTGTCTAAATGCAATCATTAAGATCATTTTTCTACTGTCTAACATGTTTTTGCTTTCTGTTTATCGTTCTCTCCCTTACTCTTGTATTTGATGATGTCTGTGATGGCCGACATCACTTTCTATCATGTAATTAAATCTGCTAAATAATAACTTTACTGAGGGCATGATGGCTAAATATTTTTCATAGACATTCTAATTTTCTCTTCATAGTATTTTTTATTACTTTTGAATTAAGGATATTATTATGTAATATCCCCATCAGGACTAATTAATATGTTAGGATATTTACTATCATTGACTATAAAAAAGAAATATTGAAAAGTCTTTTGGAATACTATAAAAACTTATCCAAAATAAGCAATCAAAAAATTATTTATTTTAGCAGATAGATTTTATTTTTCTAAAATAAGCAAGTTATTTTAGAATTAACATAAAAAAGAGTTAGAAATATACTTGCTTTATTAAAAAATTACATTTTAAAGAAATATGAGCAAACTTATCTAACTCTTCAATGTGTGAATTTTTCAATATGTGAATTTTATGATTTTACTTTCTGGAACACAGTTGATCATTTCTGGAAATAATTTTCTGGAAGACACTCATCAATTATGGCAATATCTTTCCGAAAAAATCACCCAACCCTATTTCGGATCAAAATATTTTAGAAATCGATATTTCTGTGATGGGTGTAGGAAGAAATTTAATAGGCTGCAGGAAGAAATTTAATAGAGTGCAAGAAAAAAAGTGCCTTATATTTTATCTTTTAACTATTGTTGTGTACACAAGTTCTATCTCCATGTTTGTTTCGTATGAGTGGAAAAGTTTTGTCTTACACGTATACAACTTATATATTCATACTTAGATTATCATTTTAATTTATTGTTAATTATCTTAAATATTAATTAAATAATATTTTTAACAAAATTATAGTAAAGAAAATAAAATATTATCAAAGATTGAATGTTAAAAGAATTTTTAACAATAAAAATTAAAAAAGAAATTATAATTACCTTATATAAAAAATTTTCAAACAAGAGTTGATATTTATTAATGTAATATATTCTTGTAAAAAATTGCATGTAAAATAAAATTTATAATAAAAAAGAAATATTTTTGAAAAGTGAGTAGATTTGAAAAATATCAAATGAGTTGAGTAGTTGAGATAAAAAAAATTAGGGAAATAGTGACAAGTAAGAAATTGAAAACTGCTAAGAATAACAAGTATAAGTTTTTCTTACCTATCAAGAGTATTTGATTAATTTAAAACGAAAGAGGTTGTATATTTAAGCATTCATTCATTTTCCTTTACTTATTTAATACAGAAATATACTTATAACCTTATTTGTAAATGTATGCATTCTTTATAAAAATTGAGTGGAGTTAAAAAAAAAATCTATTGTGAAATGAAAGAGGAGTAGGGTAAGAATTTTATAAGATTAAAAAAGTGAGATATTCGTATATAAACTTAATCAAATTTTGAAATTTCGTTTTCTTTAATTGATTGAGGATATGTTACTGATAATTTCAGTATTAATTTGTTTCTTTATTTATTATTTATGTAATTGTAAACAAATATTTTAAGTTCTTATAAAATATTTAAATTTTGATTTTAGTCATAATAAAATATTTTTCCTTGATTTCCATTTTTAGAAATTCTCAGATCATATTTTACTCTCAAGTAGTCATTTTAATATACATAAGTAATATATTTTCTAAATTAAGATTTTTTTAATATTACATATGTAGTGTCATTGGAATTAGGGATGACAACGGGGTGGGGTGGGGACGGGTTTCACTATCCCATATCCATTCCCGTAAAAAAAGTTCATCCCCATCCCCATACCCAAACCCAACGGGTATCAAACTTTTATCCCATCCCCATCCCCACCGGGTAACGGGTATAATCTTGTACCCATACTCATACCCGTTTTCTTACTACTTTAATATTAATTTTAATTAAGTTTTATAAAATAATAAAAAATTACTGTAAAAGAAACATAATATTATCAAATATTCAATATTAGGAGTATGGTTATTTTTTCGATATCAAATACTTTGAAATAAATTATAATTGTTTACATTTTATATTAGAATACCAAATAAAATTTAATGAGAACCAAAACATTTATTAAATTTGCAAACATTAATGAAACCTAGTTGATAAATTTTAAAAATATTTTTAAAAAAATATAAAAGGAAAAAAAATTCTTAAAAAAATATAAAAGGAAAAAAATATTTAAATTAAAATATATTTTAAATGTTTGTTTACTTCAGTTTTTTAAATTATAATGAATCTATTTTTTATACACTAATAAAAGTTATAATACATCACTTGATTAAAATAACGCAAAGAACAAATAATAAATATAATAATAAAATTTTAACATAAATCTTGTATCTTTTAAACCACAATATATGTTGGATGGTGGTAAAAAAATATTCATGGCAATTACATTAAATTTTTATATTGTAGTAAATAAAAATTATTTATACAATTATAGTGAAAAAATTAAAGTATGATTGTAATGAGTTAGAAAATAAAAAATAATTAGATAAAATTTATCGAAATAGTATTCTATATGATGAAAATAAACAAAAAATAAAAATATAAAAAAAATTAACAAATGTGTGTCTTATAAATAATTTGGAGACTATTGGAAGGAATCACACAAATGAAAACAAATATATAATTAAAGGTATGATAAGATGAAAAATATCTTAGAGATCTAAGAAAACT